>Ga0114931_10002057_pt1 | contig 25639 bp, 25 predicted proteins | sample 2SBtaG_FD_89579 | JGI IMG/M metagenome (GOLD analysis project Ga0114931, IMG submission 89579) | Deep subsurface microbial communities from Kolumbo volcano to uncover new lineages of life (NeLLi) - 2SBTROV14_V59a metaG | ecosystem: Environmental > Aquatic > Marine > Volcanic | place: Kolumbo... | reverse complement strand
GGCGTCGCCAGCGCTCGCCGTCGTCGAGGCGTGCAGCGAGAAGCCGCGCTCGGCGGCGCACAGGCCCTTGCTCACCTCGAGGCCGCGGTCGCCGCGCAGCGTGCTGGGCTCGCGGCGGTGCAGCGCGGGGCCGGCCGGCGCGCTGCCGAGCGTGGACGCGACGGCAAGCCCCGCCAGCGCGGACTCGCTCTCGCCGAGCGCGGCGTCGGCCTTGACGGCGTCGTCTGCGATCACGCCCTTGCGGCGCAGCAGCGCGAGGATGCGCGCCCGTGCGATCTGCAAGAGGTCGGCGACGTCGTCGTTGGCGAGGCAGGGCAGCGCGTGGAACGAGAGCTGTCCCCCGGCGTCTTCAGCGAACACACCATCCAGCGCGAGCGTGTGGAAGTGCGGATCGAGCCGCAGATCGCTCGAGACGCGTTGCACGACAGTGACCGCGCCGCTCCTGCCGCCGACGATGCCGCGCGCCCCGAGGCGGCGTCGGTACCAGGCGAGGACGAAGTCGACGAACGCGCGGCAGACGGCGCCGCAGAGCTCCCCGTCGTAGGCGAGCCGCACCTTCAGCTCGAACGGCAGCGTGAGCACCCACTGGCGCAGCGGCGCGGCCGGCGGCAGGATGTGCTCGACCAGATCGGTGGCGGTCGAGGCCATGCGGCGGCCGAGACACGACGGGCAGAAGCCCCGGCCTTTGCAACTGAAAGCGACGACAAGTCGCTCGCCGCAGTCGGGGCACGCGCCAGCACGGCGAAGCCGCGGGCGAGCACGCCGCAGTCGAGCAGCGAGGTGCGCACCCGTGGAACGGACGGCAAGCGTCACCGGATGGATGGACCTAACGAATCAAAATTCAGCTGCGAAGGCGCAGCGCCACATGTCCGGATGCTACCACCTCGTCAGGCGCGCGGGACGGAGCCATGCGGCAGCCGGCAAGGTCGCCTTCGCCTGCTGCGATTTCCTGTTGGGCGGCTTGCTATCCGGGTCGCGCAGCCGGAAGCGACGCGCTACAGTGCGGAAATGTCGAGCACCGAGATCGCAGAGCTCCTTGCGAAGGCGATGCGCCTGCCACCGGGCGAGCGCCTCGCGATAGCGACGGAGCTGCTCGAGAGCGTCGAGGGTCCGGAAGACGCTTCGTGGACCGCCGCGTGGGCGGCGGAGCTGGATCGACGAGCGAAGGACCTCGAAGACGGCATAGTCCAGGCCGTTCCGTGGGAGCAGACCAAGGTCGAGATTCTGGAACGCCTGCGCTCGAAATGACGCCCGTCGTTTTCGCGCCGGCCGCACGCGCGGAGCTGGAAGCGGCGGCCCAGTGGTACGAGGTCCGCGCGCCCGGTCTCGGCGAGCAGCTTGTGCTCGGCGTCGACGACGTCCTCCAACGGATCAGCGAGGCGCCGACCTCGTTCCCGAAATGGGAGGGTGACCAGCGGTTCCGGCGCGTAGTCGTCTAGCGATTTCCGTACGTCGTGTTCTACAGAGAGCGAGCGGGCCAGGTCGAGGTCATGGCTATCGCGCACGGTGCACGCGAGCCGGGCTACTGGCTCGCGCGAGAGTAGCGCGGTCCGCCTCAGGGCGTAGGTTGGGCAGCGATGTGCGCCACGGGGGTCCAGACCCGGAAGCTGAAGACGTCACCGTCGGCAGCCTCACCAGATGGAAGCAGGCGGCAGGTCAATGACCCGGAGCGCCCGGTTGCCGGAAAGCCAGCCGGCAAGACGCCGCGGAGCACGAAGACGTCACCGTCGAGCGCGACAGCCAGTTCCCGGTAGGACTCACGCGACCGGATACGATCCGGGACCCTCTCCCCAGGTGCGAGGCTGCCCAACGGACCGCCGTTCAGCAGCGGCCGCACTTGGTCGTCGAAGCGACACGGGCGCCCCTGGTTGCTTTCGAAGTGATGCACCTTGCAGAGGACGCTGTGTAAAACCGCGACACGCGCGCTGTTGCACGGGTGGACCCTTCTGGATCATCGAGCAGTGCACGGAGACGCGGATGCGCCGCTTTGAGGGCGAGAGCGGAGGCTGCCTGCACGGCAGCGCGCACAACCGCGCCGTTTCGATCGTTCATCAGGGAATCTGGGTTCATGAAGGGGGCGGGATTTCCGGCTACGAGCGCTGGTACGGTCCCTTTGATCTGGACGAGTGATCGTCGAACCGATTCAAGCTGCATCGGGTGCCGCCTCCGCCGCTCGGCCTACGCGTTCCCGTCGCTGCTGCTTTCCCCGGCCGTCGATGCCGCGCGCGGGAGGGATGCACCGTTGGCGGGTGCGCAATCGCGTCCGGCGTGTTTTGCCTCGTACAGCGCTTCATCGGCACGGGCGAGGAGTGTGCGGATGTCTGCGCAGTCGTCTTCGAGCGACGCGACGCCGAAGCTCGCCATGATGCGCAGCGGTCCCGCGGCCGCCGGGGATGGGGTTGGATTTCCTTGCCGTGGCAGGTATTCGACGTGGTCGGAGAGTTGTGCTGGCCCCTCCTCCGCCCTATTCTCCAGCCAGAGGGAGCGGAGTTGGATTCCAAGGTCCGGAGCGTTGTGATCGCGATCGGCGGACTGTTTGCCGCAGGTCTGGTTTCTCGGATTGTGTCGTGGCGCCCCCTACCCAAGGCAGGCTTTGCGGCGGCCGTGTGTGTGGTCGTTTGCCTCGTCCTGTGGCGGGTGCTCCCTCGAAGCTCCAAGGCTCGGTGAGCAAGCTGGAGCCGGAAGCGCAAGGCGCGTAGATAGGATGAACGCCCTCTGCACGTTGCTCCTGGTTTTCCCATGGCACTCCTCCGGCGTCGTCTGGACAGTCTACGCCTCGATCGCGCCTCCGGGCGAGGTCCCGCTCGCCGTCGACGACGACTGGGTGTGCTGGGTCTCCGGGCTGCGGTGACGTGCGGGGCGCGCCTGCTCTGGTACCTGGTTGGGTGCGCCCCCGACCTCAGGGTCCCACCAGCTTCAGCGTGGCTTTCATGATGTTGAACTGATCGCCGCGGTCGGAGATGTGCCACAGGGTGGTCTTGTCCGCGTTCATCCACTTGGCGGGGAAGTTATGGATGTAGGCGGGGCGGTTTGCGCTCGCGCCGTTCGGGTCCGGCGTGTAGGTCCACGCCGGGAAGTCCGTGCCGTAGCCGACGGTCGTCCACGGCCCCCAGGGCTCGGGCGCGTCGAACAGGCCCCACTCGCCGGTTTCGCCGTTGTGCCTCACGGCCAGGGGGTAGCGCTTCAGGAGCGAATCGTAGCTGCACGTCACGCCCCATTCGGTGCCGTTCGGGTCGGTGAACACGCGCTTCCTCTTCGAGATTTCGGAGCTCCAGGTCGGGTTTCCGGAGCCGCCGAGCCCGGTGAAAAACTCGTACGCGGAGCGCGTCTCGATGTTCGCCTTGTCGACGCGGAACATGGCGAGCCCGTCGGAGAACGCGTGCTCATCGTAGCCGTAGACGTACTTGTCGCGCGCGCCCTGGTAGTCGGGGCCGAACTGGACAATGCCCGGATCGGCGAACGCGCTGTTCGCCTCCTTGAACATCTGTCCGACGTCCGTCCAGGTCTTGCCGAGATCGGCCGACTTCCACAGGTGGTTGTTGGTCCACACGCCCTGCTCGTCGACGTACAGGTAGATGACGCCGCCCACGGAGATCACGCCGTTGCTGGTCTTGCCCAGCGTCGCGGCCTGGCTGGATTCGGGGTTGAACCCGCCCCAGACGTTGAACGGATTGTACGAAGGCGGGGTTCCTTCGAGGCGCGCGACGCCCAGGCTCACGCGCCCCTTCGAGTTGGTTCCGCCGAAACCCCCGCCGTCACCCCACGCGACGAAGATGTTGCCGTCCGAGGCGGTCGTGTAGCCGAACTGATCGCTGCCGGGGGCCGCCAGGTGCCGCGTGGACTGGTCGAAGCTGATGCTCGCGATCACGGAGCTCATCGGGTAGGGCGAGCCGTCGGCGGGCGCGCCGCCGCTGCCGCCGCTACCCGCGCTGCCGCCGCTACCCGCGCTGCCGCCGCTACCCGCGCTGCCACCGCTACCCGCGCTGCCGCCGCTACCCGCGCTGCCGCCGCTACCCGCGCTGCCGCCGCTACCCGATGCGCCGGCCGTGCCGCCGGTCCCGCCGCTTGCGCCCCCCGTGCCGCCTGTCCCGTTGTGGGTGGCGTGCGAGCCCGAGCCGCATCCGAGCAGCAGCAGGGCGGCCAGAAGTGAATATCGAAGACGTGGAGGCTGCGCCATGGAGTCTTTCCGTTGTTCTTGCGGAGCTGTGCAGCATCAGGCTAGCGCCCTTGCACGGCGCGGGGCAAGGCACGTCGTCTAGCGCGTCCGGCTCGCTCCCGAAGTCACGTCCGGTTTGCGCGTCGGCGTCGGCGCTGGCGTCGGCGTCGCACTCGCGGACGAGCTCGCCGAACCGCTCGCTCGTCGGGTGCCCGACCTGCTCTGGGAAGGCGGGCGCAGCGAGCTGGAGGCGTACCTGGGCGTCGACGCGGAAGCCCCGCCCGGACCGGAAGCACACCCGTCTGGTCCCGGTTCCGCTCTGAACCGGCAGCAGGCGCCGGGTGTGAGCCTAGGGGAAGCTCTTGCTCGGCAGCGCCTGCGGCGAGTGGCTGCAGAGTGCATCGCCACCCAACAGGCTGCCTTCGAGCGCATACGCGCGCGCGCGAGATCCGCCGCAGGTCCGCTGGCACTCGCAGGCGCCGCACCGCCCGCGCAGCACGCTGGGGTCGCGCAGCGTACGGAACGTAGGGTGAAAGCGGTACACGTCGACGAGATCATGCATACGCAGGTTGCCGCACGGAACAGGAAGCTCGGCACTGGGAAAGATGTCACCGCAGTACGACACGAACATCAGACCCCGCCCGTCGCCAAGCGCGCGCGCGCGACTATCGCCTTCCAGACCCAGCGCAGCCCGGACACGCTGGTACTGCGGCGCAGCGGTCAGCTCCAACGAGAAGCCCAGCTCGTGCTCGACCTCCGCGAGCTCGCGTAGTGACCGCTCGGTCTGCTCCGCCGTCGGCATCGCGGCAACGTCCAACACGGGGTAGTGCAGATGCCAGCGCGCCACGCCGAAACCGCTCAGCGTCGTGCGGATCGTCGACAGAAGGTCGATGTTCCAGCGGTTCACGGCCGTTTCCGCACACAGTGACAGCCCGGCGGCCTGTGCCGCGCGGAACGCCGCAAGGGACGTGCCCTCCCGCTCACGGGAAACGGGGGCGTCCACGTCGGCCGAGAAGCCTCGAAGCCCGGCCCCGGCCAGCGCCTGGGCCAACCCGGGATCGAGTCCATCGCCACCACGGCTCCGGAGCCATGTCTCGAGGCCGTGCCGGGCGGCGAGCTGCAGCAACCCACCGAGATCATCGCGCAGGGCTCCCCCGTCCCATGCGAGGGTGAGCACCGACACGCCGGCTGCAGCGAGATCCCTCACCATCCGCTCGGCTTCGAGCGTGTCGAGCTCCCGGCTGCCTCCTGCGAGCGCGTGCCAGGTCGGTTTGCGCACCGTCGCACCGCGCGGTGCGGCAAGCTCCCACTGCACCACGACCGGATGCTGCTCCCACCGTGGAGACCCGGGTAGGCTCTGATCGACAGGGCTCATACGCTGGTCACGTTCGACTCGCGCCCGGATAAGCAATCAACGTGCCGGGGGACGAGCTTGGCTCGCCTTGGAAAGCCGCTTTTCTGTCGCGGTGTGCAGAGCCGAACGCAAGGCTTGCGCGAAATGGCGCGCGGTTCCGGAGGGCCCCTGCCCTCGGCAGAGGCACCAATGTCAACGCTGCGCGTGCTGATGAGCGAGGTCGTCGTCGTCGTGCAGCATGCGGATGGCAGGGGTCTGCACGTCGTCGAACTGGCCGCGACCGGTAGCCCAAAGGAACGCAGCGACGGCCATAGTCGAGACGAGCAGGGCCAAAGGCAGCAGAAGATAGATGACGCTCATGTCGAGTACTCCGGACTTGGCACAGGGTGGGGGTTGTTGCTCTCCACCGCGCTCGGGCGGCGCCGGCCGGCATCGAAAGTGCGCGACCGGAAGGAGCTCGTCAGCACGGTGATCGAGCTCAGGGGCATAAGAACAGCCGCCAGTAGCGGACCGATGAGCCCGGCCATTGCAAGCGCCACGCCCACCAGGTTGTATAGGAACGAAAAAATCAGGTTCCTGTGGATCACCCGCAGGGTTCTGTGGGCTCCCAACACCAGATCGACGACGGGCGCGACGCCCGCCCGCGTCGTGAACACGTCAGCGGCAGCGAGACTCGCCTCCGCACCGCCGTGTACAGCGATGCCAACCCCCGCAGCGGAAAGCGCCGCCGCATCGTTCACGCCGTCCCCCACCATGATCACCGGACCGTGCTCCTGGGCGCGCTCGATCCAGGCGAGCTTGGCCTCTGGACTCACGCCGCCGTGCGCCTCGACCAGCGGCTCGCCCAGCTCCCGAACCACGGTCCGGACGACATCCGGGTGATCGCCCGACAGCACGGCCACGCGGTAGCCGAGCTTGCGAAGCGCGCGCAGGATGGACACGGCGTCCGGGCGCAGCGGATCGCCGAATGCGGCCAGCGCGCCGACCTGCCCGTCGCTGGCGATCAGCACCGGGCTCCGCGCAGCCTCGGTGTGGCATGCCAGCGACTCCGCCATCCAGGCGGGGACGTCGAGCCCGTGGCTCTCGATGAACGCCTGCGAGCCTATCAACAGGGACCGCCCGGAGACCTGGGCCGAGATCCCGCCACCTAGAGTCTGCGACAGCGCGTTCACCTCGATTTCCGGTTCGTCGGCGAGCGCGCGGAGGAACGCTGCGGCAACCGGGTGCGCCGAGTGCGACTCGGCCGCACGCACCAGCGGCTTGAGCGACTCGTCTCCCTCCCAAGCCTGCATCGCCAGCCGCCCCTCGGTGAGCGTGCCGGTCTTGTCGAACACGACCAGGCCCGGCTTGGCTAGCCGTTCAAGAACGTCGCCTCCCTTGATCAGGATACCCGCCCGCGCGGCGCGCCCGAGCGCCCAGCTCACAGCCAGCGGTGTCGCAAGCCCCAGCGCGCACGGACAGGTGACGACCAGGAGCGCCACGACGTGCTCGACAGCGTGCGCCGGATCAAGGAACCACCACACGCCGAGCGTGATGAGCGCGAGCACCAGCACGACCGCGACGAAGTAGCCCGAAATGCGATCGGCCAATGCCACGACCGCCGCGCGGCGGCGTGCAGCCTCCTCGACCCGTTTCATCAACTTGCCAACGCGCGTGCTCTCGCCCGTCTGCTCCACGCGCATGCGAATCTGCGACCCTAGATTCACGCATCCGGCGTGCACGACGCTCCCGCGCGAAATCCGCTCCGGGCGCGATTCGCCGGTGAGCAGCGAGGCATCCAGCATGGACTCGCCCGAGGTGACGATCCCGTCGACCGGGAAGTGCTCGCCGGCGCGCACCTCCACGATGGCAGCCAGCGGCACCGCCTGGATCGGCACTTCCCTGACCTGCTCGCCTTCAACGATGCGCGCGCTCGACGGCGCCAGCGAATAGAGCAGCTCGGCTGCATCGCGCGCCGCGTGCTGCTGTCGACGCTGTACCCAGCGACCCACCAGCAAGAGGAAGATCAGCGTCGTGACGGAATCGAAATAGATCTCGCCCGAGGAGCTGAAGGTGGCGTAGGCGCCCCACAAGAACCCGGCGATGATGCCGAGGCTGATCGGCAGATCCATATGCGGCGTCCGCGTGCGGATCGCGCCCCACGCGCCCTTGTAGAACACGGTCGCCGACCAGAAGACAGCGGGCAGCGTCACGATGAAACTGCCCCAGCCGAACAACCGCACGTACTGGGGCTCGATTCCGTGAAACATGCCGCTGTAGAGCGCGGCCGCCATCAACATCACGTTCGCCGCCACGGCACCAGCCACCGCCATGCGGCCCAGGAGCGCGCGGTCCGCGCGACGGCCGAGCTCGGCCGAACGCGCGCCGGGGCGCGGGTGGGATGGGTAGCCAAAGGAATCGAGCGTACGGGCGATGCTGCTGAGCGTCGTCGCCTCTGGATCCCAGACAACACGCACCACTGATCGCCCGACGTCGAGCACGGTCTCGACCGCACCGTCGATGATCAGCGACACGCGCTCGACCAACCATACGCACGCCGAGCAGTGCACGCCCTCCAGGGACAGTTCCACGCTCATCAAACCATCACCCACGGCCCGGCAATACAGCGCGGCGAAAGCGGGGTCGTCGAATTCGGCGTAGCTGCGGTCGCTGGTGCGCGCGCGCTGCCCCGCCTCTCCGGCGCTTTCCCTCAGGTCATAGTAGGCATCGAGCCCCACGTCGTGCAGCACCGCGTAGACCGTCCTGCAACCGTTGCAGCAGAACTGCTCGACCGCCCCCGGCTCGACCAGCCCCGCCGGCACGGGCAGCCCGCAATGGGTACACTCCACGCCGGCGCGCCGCGGCTCTGGCTCGGACGCGACCATGGCTAGCGCCTTTGCGCGGGGTGGGCCGGCTGGGCCGGCAGCGCGGAGAGGTGGACAGCGTGACGCGCCGAGCGCGCGGCGAGCGACGGAACGTTTACGCGGCCCAGAACGCCGAACATCCCCACCACGATTAGTGCCAGCGCGCTTATCACCGGAACGTGACGGCGAAGCCGCGAAGCCGCACTCTGCAGACCCAGCCCCAGCCCGAAGAGTACCGGAACCGTCCCGGCCCAGAACGCGGCCATCACCGTCGCGCCGCCGAGAGCGCTGCCGGTGCCCGCTGCGGTCACCGCGAACGCGTACAGCCAGCCGCACGGAAGGAGCGTCGACGACAGACCGATAAGCCCCGCCCGCACGACCGGCGGCCGTCCCTTCAGCGATGCCAGGAGGCGCACCGTGCGCTGCTCGATGAACGCCGGGGGGCGCAGGCGCCAGACCTCGAGCCCCGCGTGCGAGAGCAGAAGCCCGAGCCCCCAGAGCACCATCACGCTGCCCGCCACCACGGCGGCAACCCGCCCGACGCCGGCAGCGCTGCCCGCCAGGTCCACCGCCGCGCCGAACGAACCGGCCACAGCACCCAGAAGCACGTACGTGACGAATCGCCCGCCGTTGTAGGCGAGATGACCGGAGATCCGCCGCCGCCCGGCGTTCTCGTCACCGCCCGAGTAGAACGCGACGAAGCCGCCACACATGCCGGCGCAGTGCAGGCTGCCGACCAGGCTCGCCGCCATCACGGGCACGACGAGCGCGGCGCTCATCACGCCCCTCCGTTGGGATCCACATCGCGGCGAACGACATCGGTGAAGCGCGCCCGGCCGTGTGTAGCCGTGAAATGAAACTCCCAGAGCCCCCTGTGGCGCATCGGGAGTGCGCTCTGGTAGCTCCCGTCACCGGCGTCACTCAAGTCGGCCGTCAGGACATGGGACGCCCGCGCGTTGAAGAACGTCTCGACACGGACATTGGCGCCACGGACCGGGCGCCCCCGCTCGTCGCGGATGCGGACCAGGACTTCCACATGCCCGGCCTTCCCCGGGCGTGTCTCGAGCGCGAGCTTCCAGCCGAGCCGCTGGTTCTCCGCCGTCTGTTCCATGTGGGAATCCCAGTGGACGGCCTTCTTGTAGTAGTTCTTCTCGACGGCAAAGCCGGGGTCGTCGACGGCCGTGTAGACCATGAACAGCTCGCCCACCGTCAGCGCGACCAGGAGCCCTACCGGCAACGCCCAGTAGTGGCGCTTCCAGCCGCCCTTCTTCCGCTCGGTTTCCGGCTCGCTGCTCACGGGTGCTCCTGTTCGTGTTGTCGGTGGGGCTCGCCGTCGGCCTCGTGCTCTGGCCCGAGGAGCTTGTACGGCACGTCCGTCTTGAAACCGCGACCGTCATCGATATGGAAGGTGACGCGCCGCGCGCCGTCGTGGAACAGCGACGGCGGCGCAATCACGAACACCGTGGTCGTCTGGTGCTCCCCGTCCGCCACCCGGAGCGGATTCTACGGAGCGATGAAGCGGGCTCCGTCGGCGCCATCGAGCCGGATCTGATAGGCCTGGGCGCTGCCGCTGTGGTTTTCGATCTTGACGCGGATCTGGTTCTGGATCCCGGTCGGATCGATTACGTAGGGTGCCGTCAGCCCGCGCAGCACGGTCACGTCCGCGCTGCCCTCACGGGAGCCCATGAGGAGCAGTGCCCCGAAAAACACTGCGAAGAGCGCCGGGTAGATGAGCACGCGCGGGCGCACGAGACGCGTCTTCTTGCCGGTCTCCAGCGATTCCTGGGAGGTGTACCGGATCAGGCCGCGCGGCTTGTGGATCGCATCCATGATCGAGTTGCACGCGTCGACGCACTGCGCGCAGGCAATGCACTCGAGCTGGAGCCCCTCGCGGATATCGATGCCGGTAGGACAGGCGACAAAGCAGGCGTTGCAGTCGATGCAGTCGCCCTCGCCGGGGCGCGGCTTGCCCTTGCCGCGCGGCTCGCCGCGCCTCTCGTCGTAGCCGATGATCAGCGACTTCTTGTCGAGAAGGACCGACTGGAAACGGGCGTACGGGCAGATGACGGTGCACATCTGCTCGCGGAAATAGGCGAAGTCGAAGAACACGAGTCCGGCGGTGACCGCCATCACCAGAAACGATGCGGGGTGATCGACGGGAGAGCGCCGGATCCAGATCCAGAGCGTGTCGACTCCTACGAAGTAGGAGAGGAACAGGTTGCCGAGCAGCACGGAAACGACCGCGAAGACGGCGTACTTGGCGGTACGGCGCAGGCCAGGCCCCTTCCGATCCAGACGCAACTGCGCCGCGCGGCCGCCCTCGAATAGCCGCTCGATGGGGCGGAACACGTATTCCATGTACACGGTCTGCGGACAGCCCCAGCCGCACCACACCCGCCCGACGAGCGCCGTCACCCAGAATATGGCGACGAAGATCGACAAGAGCAGGAACATCAACAGAACGCCGTCGGTCGGCAGGAACGTGTGGCCGAACAGATGGAACTGCCGTCGCGGCACGTCGAGCAGGATGAGCGGCTTTCCGTTCATCCTGATGAACGGGATGGCGACGAACAATGCGATCAGCGCCCAGGCAGTGATCAACCGCGCCCGGTACTTCTTGCCCTTGTACAGCTTCGGCCGAATCAAGCGCCGCGTGCCGTCGGCGTTCAGCGTCGGCAGTACGCGCTCGGGTGCTAACAGCTTACCGGCCATGCTCTCGCGTCTCTCTTCCCCCCGTTACTTCAGGCTCTTCACCTGGTGGCCCTGCGGAGCCTTGCCTTTGACATTAGTGTTGCGCAGGGTTCCCACGTACGCCACGACCGCCCTGAGCTCCTTGGGCTTGAGCTGCTTGCCCCACGTCGGCATGCCCTTGTTGGCCACGCCCTTATCGACGGTCTTGTAGATATCCATGAGCGTGCCGTTGCCGTGGATCCAGTAGCTATCCGTGAGATTCGGACCGATCACGCCCTGCGCGTGGTCGCCGTGACACGGAAGGCAACGCGTATGAAATACTTCGCCGCCCGTGCTCACGGCCGAGGAGTTCTTCGTCAGCTTGTCCAGGCTCTGCTCGGTGACCTTCTCGCCCAACGCGCGCTTGGCCTGGATCGCCTCGGCCTGGGCCACGTCCTCGCGATACTCCTCGAGCCTCGACTTGCCCTTGCCGAGCACCTGGTACCAGAGGAAGTAGCAGAGCGCGAAGACGAACGAGCCCCAGAAGATGAGCACCCACCAGCGCGGCAGAGGATTGTCGTACTCGCGGATGCCGTCATATTGGTGGTCGAGGAGGAGCTCCTCGTCGAGCGGAGCTTCGGCGGGTGCTCCCGCCTTGGCCTTCTCCGTCTTGTTGTCGGTCATCGCGCCCTCGCTCCTTCGTCGCGGCCGTCGGGGTCCCTCGGCTCCTGGGGATTGTCGTCGTCGAGCGGCATGAAACGCGCGCTGTCGAAGCGCGACGCATTCTTCTTGCGCAGCACGTGCACCACGACGGCGAGAAACATTGCCAGGAAAATGATGAGCGCGATCTCCGCGTACATGTGCAGACGCATCGCGCCCATGATGTCGCTGAGGCTCATGTCAGTTCCCTCCCGCCGCCACATTGGCGAGCGTGGTGCCGGGTGCGACCGCTGCCTTGGCCGTGGTGCCGGAAGGCGACTTGCCCGCCTTGAGCTCGCCAGGCGAAGGGCTCTTCGGCTGCTTCTTGATGTCGGTACCGACGCGCTGCAGGTACGCGATCAGCGCCACGATCTCCTTGTCCTGCAGATTGGCGGGTCCGCCTTCCTTCTTGATCTCGGCAGCGATGCTCTTCGCCTGGGCGCGCGCCAAGGCTTCGGCGTGGTTGATCTCCTTGCCGTACGGGACGCCGAGCATCACCATCACGTCGATCTTCTTCTCGATGCCGCCGAACTTGGTGTCCTTCTTGAACAGCCACGGGTAGCGCGGCATGATCGACTGCGGCGTCACCGAGCGCGGATTCTCCATGTGACGCAAGTGCCACAGATCCGGGTACTTTCCGCCGATGCGCGCCAGGTCCGGCCCGATGCGTCGCGAACCCCACTGGAACGGGTGGTTGTAGACCGACTCGCCGGGCTTGGAGTACTCACCGTAGCGCTCCGTCTCGGAACGGATGGGCCGGATCATCTGCGAATGGCAGTTGTAGCAACCCTCCGACACGTAGATGTCGCGCCCTTCGAGCTCGAGTGGCGTCCACGGCTTCACCGAGGCGATCGTCGGCACGTTCGACCGGATCAGGAACGTGGGTATCAGCTCGAATAGCGAGGCGGTCGACACCGCTACGATGACCCAGATCGTGAAGCGCAGTGGCTTGCGCTCCCAGACGCGGTGCCACTCGGCCTTGGCGAAGTACCGGACGCGATAGGCGAAGGTCAGCATCGTCGCATGCTTGGGGATCTCGAGCGCCGGCGTGTAGCCCTCGTACTCGCCCAGCGCGGGCGCCTCGTGGACGGGCTCCGCGTACTTCGCGGGGCGGGCCTTCCAGGTCATGACCATGTTGATCATGGCCAGCACGACACCGCTCAGGTACAGCATGCCGCCCACTGCACGGACCCACCACATCGGGATGACGCGGACGACGGTCTCGACAAAGTCCGGGTACGCCAGCCGCCCGGTGGTGTCGAAGGCCCGCCACATCAGACCTTCGGTCACGCCCGCCGCGTAGATCGAAACGATGTACATCAGGATGCCGACCGTCCCGACCCAGAAGTGGACCTCGGCGAGCTTCTTCGACCAGAGCTTCTTGGTCTGGAACAGCCGCGGCGCCAGCCAGTACAGCATGCCGAACGTCATGAAGCCGTTCCAGCCCAGCGTGCCGCCGTGCACGTGCGCGATAGTCCAGTCGGTGTAGTGCGACAGGGCGTTGACGCTCTTGACGGCCAGCATTGGCCCTTCGAACGTCGCCATGCCGTAGAACGTCACGCCGACGACGAAGAACTTGAGGACCGGATCCTCTGCGACCTTGTTCCAGGCGCCGCGCAGTGTGAGCAGGCCGTTGATCATGCCGCCCCACGACGGCATCCAGAGCATGACGCTGAAGATCATGCCGAGCGTGGACGCCCACTCGGGCAGCGCCGTGTAGTGCAGGTGGTGCGGCCCGGCCCAGATGTAGATGAAGACCAGCGACCAGAAGTGCAGGATGCTGAGCTTGTACGAGTAGACGGGCCGGTTCGCCGCCTTGGGCAGGAAGTAATACATTAGCCCGAGGAACGGCGTGGTCAGGAAGAACGCGACCGCGTTGTGCCCGTACCACCACTGCATCATCGCGTCCTGAACGCCCGCGTAGATCGGGTAGCTCTTCAGGAAGCTGACCGGTAAGGCCAGATTGTTGAAAAGATACAGGATCGCGACCGTGACGATGCTGGCGATGTAGAACCAGATCGCGACGTAGATGTGCCGTTCGCGGCGCTTCTTGATCGTCGCAAAGAAGTTGAACGCGAACAGCAGCCACACGACCACGACGGCAAGGTCGATAGGCCACTCCAGCTCGGCGTACTCCTTGCTCTGGGTAAAGCCGAAGGGCAGCGTGAGCGCCGCGGAAACGATGATCGCCTGCCAGCCCCAGAAGTGGATCCTGCCGAGCTTGTCGCTCCACATGCGCGTCTTCAGCAGGCGCTGGCTGGAGTAGTAGACCGCCGCGAAGATGGCGTTGCCGGCAAACGCGAAAATGGCCGCGTTCGTGTGCAGCGGACGCAGCCGACCGAATGTGAGCCAAGGCTGGTGGAAGTTCAGCGAAGGCACGACGAGCATCAACGCCAGCCACACCCCCACCAGCATCGCCACGAAACCCCAGGTGATCGTGGCCACGGCGAACTTGCGAACAATATCGTCGTCGTAGACGAACTGCTCTAGCCGGGCCGGAGAGCGCGCACTCGCGCCTTCCGAAGCATGTGCGGTAGTCATCTCGCGCCGCGCCAAGCAAGAAACGTACCCCCGTGGGAACGCGACTGATGAGAATCAGAGGCGCGCAACAAGTGCGTCCTGTTTCCGAACACACCACAGTACGCCACCTGGCGGCCCCACGGACTTCCACCCAGCGCGCAGTATGTTGGCCCCGTGTAGGACGCGCAGCACTAGCCGGCTCGCGGGCGGTCTACGCAGTTATTTCGCGTGAGTGTCCCGATTTCGAACACAGCTCGAGCCGCCGGAGGGCGCGCTCGAGCCGGTTCTCGCGTCAGCCGCTAGTACCGTTTGTTTGGGGCGCTCCCTCGGCTTCGCCGAGCCTCCCCCTCGACCGCTCCGCGATCGTCTAGCCCCTCGATTCAAGAGAATCGAGGTACTAGTTGCAGGCCCAGCTGCCCTGGATGCAGTAGCAGGTCGATTTGCCGTACGGGCAGCCCTGGAACCCGCCGCTACCCGCGGTGCAGCTGTCACCAGGGTTGGGCTTCGTACCGGGGCAGCTCCCACCGGCGCCGCCGCCGCAGTGCCAGGTGCCCTGGTAGCAGCCGCAGGTCGTGCCGCTGTAATCGCAGACCGCCCCGCCGCTGCCCTGGCAGCCGCTGTTGTTCTGCGGCTGCGTGCCGGGGCAGCTTCCGCAGTGCCAGTTGCCGGCGTAGCAGGCGCACTGCGTGCTGCCGTAGCTGCACTGCGTCCCGGTCTGCTGCTGGGGGCAGTTGGCGTTGTTCTGCGGCTGGTTGCTCGGGCACTGCCCGCAAGCCCAGCGCTTGAAGTTATTGCAGGTGCACGTCGTGTTGCCGTAGTCGCAGCTCTGTCCCTGATCGGCACACTGCGAAAAGTTGTTCGGCCGACTGCCGGGGCACTGCGCGGCGGTGCCGCCCGTCCCACCGGTGCCACTGCCAGCCGTGCCACCGGTCGCGCCCGCGCCACCCTGGCCGGTGCCGCCCTGACCGGTGCCGGCAGTCGCGCCGCTTCCACCTTGTCCGGTGCCGGCAGTCGCGCCGCTTCCACCTTGTCCGGTGCCGCCCGTCGCACTGCCGCCCGTGCCGGAGCCTGCTGCGCCGGCTGTTCCAGCACCGCCGTCCTTGCTGCTGCTAGCGCCTGTGCTCGACGAGCCGCCGCATCCCGCAGCGAGACCCAACACCAGCGCGACAGAGCCCATCGCAAGCCAAGAGCTACTCTTCATGATCCTGCCTCCTGAAAGCCGACGACATCGTACACCGTTCTTGGCGGAATACGCGACGGCTCGCAGCCCGACCACCTTTCCCCACACCGGGCTGCCCCACGCCCCTGGCGGCCTTCCGACCCATCGTCTAGCGTCGAGCGCGATCCGATGCTCGAGCGACTCGGCAGCGCCCTGACCCGCTTCACACGGCGTTTCGTCCCCGATCCGTTCGTGCTGGCGGTGCTCCTGACCTTCGTGTCGTTCGCGCTGGCTTTCGCCTACGTGGGTCTGCATCCGGCGCGCGTACTGGCAGCCTGGTTCGACGGCGGCGGCCACGGCAAGGGCTTCTGGAACCTGCTCGCCTTCGGCATGCAGATGTGTCTGATCCTGGTGACGGGACACGCCCTGGCATCGAGCCCGCCGGTGCGCCGTGCCCTGGATCGCCTGGCCGACCGCGCTCGGACGCCCGCCAGCGCGATCGCCATCGTCTCGGCCGGAGCGATGCTGCTCGCCCTCGTCAACTGGGGGCTCGGCCTGATTGCCGGCGCGATCCTGGCACGACAGGTCGGACAGCGCGCGCGGGAACGCGGCGTGGCCGTGCACTACCCGCTGCTCGCAGCAGCGGGCTACACGGGGCTTCTGGTGTGGCACGGCGGGCTCAGCGGCTCGGCGCCGCTCAAGGTCACGCTCGCCCGCGACCTGACGGAAATCCTCGGAGCCGGCACTGCCAAGGCGATCGGCGTGATGCCGCTCGGCTCCACCATCGGCTCCCTGTCGAACCTCATCGGCAACGCGCTCCTGCTGGTCATCGTCCCCTTCGTGCTGATCCGGATGCTCCCGCGCGATCCGGCGCGTCGCACCGCCGCGCCTGAGCTCGGCGCGCTGGGAGCCGGCCCGATCGAAGCACCCGACACGCCAGCCGCGCGGCTCGAACGCTCGCGCATCCTGACGGCGGTGCTGTGCCTGCTCGGCTTTGCGACGTGGATCATCATCGTGCGTCACCAGGGCCTGGGCCGCCTCGATCCCAACCTCATCAACTTCCTGTTCCTGTTCCTCGGCGTCGCGCTGCATGGTTCGCTGGTCGCCTACGGGCGCGCCATCAGCGACGCGGTCCAGGGCTGCGCCGGCATCATCCTGCAGTTCCCGTTCTACGCCGGCATCATGGGGCTGCTCGCCGGCACGGGGCTGATCGCGGCGATCGCCGGCGCCATGGCGCGCGTCGGCGCGGGCGCGCTGTCCGCCGTGAGCTTCTACTCGGCCGGACTGGTCAATCTGTTCGTGCCGAGCGGCGGGGGCCAGTGGGCGGTGCAGGGTCCGATCCTGATGCAGGCGGCACTGCGCACGCACGTTTCACCGCCCCGCCTGGTGATGGCGCTCGCGTACGGCGACCAGTGGACCAACATGCTGCAGCCGTTCTGGGCGCTGCCGCTGCTCGGCATCACGCGCGTCGCCGCGCGCGACATCATCGGCTACACCGCCGTGCTGCTCCTGGTGAGCCAGCTCGTGTTCCTGGCAGCGCTCTACGTCGGCTGGTAGCTCCGCACCGGCGCTTGACCGGCGAAGCTCGCGCGATCCCGCGGGACAACCGCTTGAATTGGCCGGGTTTCGCGTCGACGCGCCGTCCACCGGGTCTATACTCGACGCGATGGTTCAACCGACGCCGATGAGCGAGCTCTGCCAGCTGGAAGCCGCGGGGGCCAGTGATGTCGGACGGATACGGGAACACAACGAGGACACGTTCCTGATCAGGCAGGACCTCGGTTTGTATCTGGTCGCGGACGGCGCCGGCGGGCACAACGCCGGTGAGGTCGCCAGCGCGCTCGCGGCGCGCTCGCTCAGCAACTACTTCGGCTCGACGGTCCGCGAGACCCACGACAAGCCCGAGTTCGACCACTTCGGACTTTCCAACGGGGCTCGCCGCATGTCCCGGGGCATCAAGAAAGCCAACCAGGACATCGTCGCGATTTCGAAGGGCTCGACCGAGCACCGGGGCATGGGGACCACGGTGGTGGCGGCGGGCTACTCTGCACGGAGCGGGCTGCTGCACATCGGCCACGTGGGCGACAGCCGCTGCTACCGGCTCCGCGGCGGGTACCTCGAGCTTCTGACCCAGGACCACTCCCTGCTCAACGACGTGCTCGAGCAGCGTCCGGAGCTGGACGAGTCCGTCCTCACGCGCCTGCCGAAAAACGTCGTCACGCGCGCACTGGGCATGGAGGAAAACGTCCGGGTCTCGATCCGCTCGCACGCCGTTGCTATCGGCGATCGCTATCTGCTCTGCACCGACGGACTCAGCAAGCCCGTTCCTCCTTCGGCAATCGCCGAGGTGATGGCGAAGCCGGCACCGCCGGCGGCCCTGGCGGCGGAGCTTGTCCAACTCGCGAATGCTGCCGGAGGTCCCGACAACGTCACGGTCGTGGTGCTCGAGGTCACCGGCGAGCTGACGGGTAGAAAGCAACCGGGACCGCACGTCTCCCCCGCGGTCATCGCAGCGCGGCGACCGGATCAGGCTTCCCAGCCCGAAATCCTGATCCTCGGCATCGAGGAGCTCGACCTCGACAGGCTGCAGGTCCTTCCCGCCGAGGCTGCGAGCGACCAGCTGATGGAGTCGCTCGGCACGCTGGCCCGGCGCAGGAAATGAGCGCCGGCACGCCACGCGCTCTCTTCGAGCCGCCGCTCCTCACCGCCGATCTGCCCGCCGTGGGCGGCTCGGTCGGCCCGGAGCCGGAGGACTTCGTCGTGGACGAAATGCCGGCTGTTGTGCCGAGCGGCCAAGGCGAACATCTGTACGTGCGCGTGCAGAAGCGGCTGTGGACGACGCCGGACATGCTGCACGCCGTCGCGCGCGCTGCCCGGGTCCGCGAGCGTGACATTGGCAGCGCGGGCATGAAGGACAAGCACGCTGTGACCTCGCAGTGGCTGTCGTTGCCCCCCGGCGCCAGGCGTCCCGACGAGTGGGAGCTGCCGGATGGTCTCGAAGTGCTCGAAGCCCGACCGGGCGAGCGCAAGCTCCGGACCGGACAGCAGCTCGGCAACCGGTTCCGGATCCGCCTGGTCTGCGTCGAGAACGCCGGCGCCGCCGCTCCGATCATCACGCGGCTCCGCGAGCGCGGGCTTCCCAACTACTTCGGCGCGCAGCGCTTCGGGCGTGGCGGCAACAACGTCGCCGAAGCCATCGCATGGCTCGCTCGCGGCGCGCCCGCCGAGGGGCGACGTGCGCGCTTCTACAGGAAGCTCTATCCGAGCGTGGTGCAGGCCGGGATCTTCAACCGCTATCTCGCCCTGCGCAGCGAGCTCGGGCTCGATCACCTGCTCGAAGGCGAGGTCGTGCGGCTGGACGGCTCGCGGTCGGTGTTCGTCGTAGAGGACCCCGACGCGGAGCTGCCGCGCCTGGTCTCGGGGGACATCCACCTCACCGGCCCCATTACCGGCCCCCGCATGAAGCAGCCGGAGGGCACTCCCCGGGAGCTCGAAGTCCGGGCCACGAGCGCGCTCGGCGTGGGCAGCGCGGAGCTCGAGCTGATGGGGCGCCTCGCCGACGGCACCCGGCGCGACCTGGTCGCACAGGTGGAGGGGCTCGCGCTGGAGCCCCGGGACGACGGCTCGCTGGTGCTCGACTTTTCCCTGCCCTCTGGCAGCTACGCCACGGGCGTGCTCCGCGAGCTGACCCACGCGCCATTTCTCCGCTAGCCGGATCAGTTCCGGTATACTCCGCCGCCATGAGCGCCATCGATACCTCCGCGGTCGAAAACCTCTCCGACGAAAAGCTCGAGGCACTGCTCGAGATGATGGTGCTGGCCGCCTCGGCCGACGGCGAGTTCAGCCAGGTGGAGCGCGAGCACTTCCAGAACAGCGTCGAGTCGCTCAGCGACAACCGGCTCTCGAAGGACAAGGTGGGCGAGTTGCTCGAACGCGCACAGCAGGAGCTGGAGCGCTCCGGGCGCAACGCGCGGCTCGCGTCGGTCAAGGAGCGGCTGCCCGATGCCGGTGCACGCAAGGTCGCGCTGGCGCTCGCCATCCAGGTCACGGCCGCCGACGGCCTGATCCGCACCAGCGAGCGCGAGCTGATCATGGACACGGCCGAGGCGCTGGAGATCGACCGCGACGAGGCGGCCGATCTGGTGCGCGATCTGACAGCCTGATCTCCCCGGGCGCCTTTGACAAGTATGCGGTGCGTCCGTCATGCTTGTGACTGGCTCTTGCTTTCATGGAGGTCGTGATGGTTGCTTCGAGGATCCGGCGGCGACGTCTGGCCGTGTTCGTCGCGCTGTGCGGCGCTGGGCGCCTGCGGCGGCAGTGATCATTTCTCGTCGGCGGGCAGCGGCGGCACAGCGGGCAGCGACGGCGGCTCGACCGCAGGCTCGGGCGGTAGCGGCGGCGCGACCGGAGGCACCGGCGCCGTCGCGGACGCCGGACAGGACGCGCCCTGCACCAGCACCGACGCCGACGGCGACGGCGTCACGACGTGCCAGGGCGATTGCGACGACAACGACCGGAACACCTATCCCGGCGCTCCGGAAATCTGCGGGGACGGCCGGAGCAACGGCTGCACCGGCGCTCCGGCGGATCAGGGTTGCGGGGGTCTGGGAACGTTCGTCTCGACCAAGGTCGGCAACCAGAACGACACCGGAAAAGGCACCATGACCGATCCGGTGTTGACGATCGCTCACGGCATCAAGAACGCGACGATGATCCTGCAGAACAACTCTTCGATGAAGAGCATCACCGTCTACGTGGCCGACGGTCACTATCCCGAGAAGGTCACGCTGGTCGAGGGTATCAACCTGCTGGGCGGCTTCTCCTGCGAGACGGCGCCCAACTGCACCTGGAAGCGGGACCCGGCGGCGTTCGACACCGCCATCCTGGATCAAGATGACGAGGGGCTGCTCGTCCCGCACACCATCACCCGCAACACGCTACTCGACGGATTCCGCGTCCAGGGACACGACACCGCCACGCCAACGTCCCAACCCGGCGCGGCGGCGATCAGTATTGCGGGCGGTTCACCGCACATCTCGAACAACACTATCAACGGACCGAACATCAGCGGCAGCGGAAACACAGCGCGCGCGGTCGGCATCGCGCTCGCCGGCAGCGGTAGCAACTCCATCCAGAAGCCGGGCCCGCTGATCGAGAAGAACGCGATCGACGGCGGCCAGGCCGCAGAGTCCTCCACCGGCATCTTGTTCGGCGCACCGCGCAACTACGGCGGCAGCCAGCCGCCGGGAACTGTCGCCGAGCTCGTTAGCAACATCATCTCCGGCGGCACCGCGAAGAGCAGCTACGGCATCAGCGCCTTCACCAGCACCGACGGCACCCTGGTCTTCTCGAACATCATTGACGGCGGCCAGGGCTTGGACGACAGCTGGGGCATCGGGTTCAGCTCGGTGCTCGAGATCGACGCGAACACGATCAACACCACCCAGACCCCGAGCTGCACCAACTCGAACCGCTGGTGCGGCGGCATCCTGAGCTGGAGCGGCGATGGCGTCATCACCAACAACATCGTCTACGGCGCCGGCGCGCCACAGAGCGCCGCGCTGCGCCTGACCCGGAGCGAGCAGCAGGTGCAGGAAGTCGTCGTGAGCTCGAACTTCCTGGTCGGGGCGCCGCCGGCCGCCGCCGGCAAGCTGCCGTCCAGGGATGCCGTCGTCGTCCTGCAGAATCCCGGCTGCAGCGGCTGCAGCACAGCCATCGTGGGGCGTATCCGCAACAATTTCATGATGCCCGGGCGTGCCGCCGCGCGCTTCGGCATCCTCGAGGAAGCCGGTGCGCAGGACATCCATCCCGAGAAGATCGAGAACAACGATTTCTGGTTCATTCCGTATTCGACCAGCGCAAGCGGTAATGTGGTCTACCGGCAGCACAACGTCGGATCCGACCTGGACCTCGGCCTGCCCGCCACCAACGCGCTCTCGTTCGCCGCGAACAATTTCTCGGCGGACTGCTACGACACGACCTTCCACCTGACGAGCGGCGCCAAGTGCATCAACGCGGGCGTCTCGTCCGACGCGCCCGATCACGACTTCGAAGGCGATGCGCGCCCGAACAAGGGCGGCAAGTTCGACGTGGGGCCGGACGAAGCGCCCTGAGCCGCCCATCCGGCGTGCCACGACAGGCCTTGAACGCTACAAGGCCTCGGCGCCACTGTACTCGAGGGAACACATCAAGCGATTCGCTTGCTCGTGTGCATATTGCAGCAAGCGCGTGCATTCACCGCTAAAACACCGTTTCGACCCACTCGACTGGATCGCGACACTGTCGGCCCAGCGGACGGACCACGCGGTCCGGGCACTCTCGGCGACGGTCTATCTGCTGCTCTCGCTCCTGGCGTTGATGCAGATGTCGAGCCCCGGGGCGCTGCAACGCATCGCGTCGCAGCCTGCCGGCGAAGTGCTGCTCCTCGCCCTGGCCGGCCTGCTGCTGCTGCTCGCCGTGATCGCCGTCGGCAGCGTCGCCCAGCGCCGTGCAGGCGCCGCACCGCGTCCCGGCGCCAGCGACGCGCTCCTGCATTTCGCGCTGGCCCTGGCGAGCGTCGACCTGGCGGTCGGCCACAGCCTGATCCCCGGCAGCGTGGGCCCGCTGGTAGTGGCCGCTCTGGGCCTCTTGCTGGTGGCGTCGGGAATGGTGCTGCTTCTGTCCGGGGCACTGCCCATGGGCAACGACGACGAGACGCCTGGGGCCGATCGCCTGCGCTCGATGCGCCGCCGCGACGGGATCGTGCGCGGCGTGGTGCTCGCCGTGCTCGGCGCGTTCCTGTTCGAGACCACCCTCCCTCACGGCGTAGTGGCCATCGCGCGCACGGAGTGGGGGCTACCGCTGCTCGCCGCTACCGGCGCCGCCCTGCTCGCCTACGGCCTGCACGCGCTATGGCTGCTGCGCGCAGAGAGCCATCTCTGGCAGACGTAGGCGAGCCGGCGCTGTCTCGCTAGCTCGCGGCCTGCTCGTCGCCCTGTTCGTTCGACGAGTCGAGACGCGAGAGCAGCCGCTGACCGGTCGAGGTGATCGCGTCGAGCAGGTACCGACCCCGGGGCTCGGCACGCTCGAGGTAGCGCTCGAGCACCGCGCGACGCTCGGGATGCACCTTCGCCTGCTCCCACAACAGCTGGCACGCCGCTTCGTCCGCGAGGATCTGCACCAGCCGCTCGGCATGCAGCTTGGCGTAGGCGAAGTCGCGCTTCGGATCCCAACCGCTGAATAGCGCGCTCGGCCATTCGGCAAACGGTTTGCCCTGCGCCGCCTTGAACTTGTCGCCCGCAGTGCGTGCCATCAGATGCTGCTGAGCAGCAAGCGACACGAGCTCCAGCCTCGCCAGCCGCCGCTCCAGCGGATCACGAGCCGACAGCGAACGCCAGCGCGTCTGGGCGATGCGTTTGATGAACTCCTGCGGGTTCTTCATGATGCCGCCGAGCGCGTCCTTCATCGCCATCAGCGCCTGGATCTGGCTCGTGCCCTCGTAGATCGGCATCACCAGCGCATCGCGCAAGAGCTTTTCCGCGCCGTACTCCCGGATATAGCCGTTGCCGCCCAGGATCTGCAGCGCCCGGCGCGCCGAGCGCACCGCGCGCTCCGCGCCTAGATACTTCACCAGCGGCGTGACGCGTCGCGCATTGGCCTTGTGGGCCGCGATCCGCCGCTGGATACGCTTCCGCTCCACTGCGTCGAGGTCGCCCTGGGTCACGAGCTGCATCGAAAGGCGCGTCGCCTGCTCCTCATGGAACGCAGCGTGAACCGCCATCGCGCGCAGCCCCTGGATGTCGCTCTGCATCTCTTCCAGGTAGTCGGCGATCATCTCGTGGCGGTCGATGCTCTTGCCCATCGAGCGGCGCTCGGCCGCATAGTCGCGCGCCAGCCGGTATGCCGCTTCGCACAGGCCAAGACACTCGAAGCCCACGCTGATGCGCGCGTTGTTCATCAAAGTCAGCATGTAGGGGAAGCCCTCGCCCCGCTGTCCGACGAGCTCGGCCGGAGTGCGGTCGAACGTCAGCGATGCGGTGGCCGAGCCGTGGTGGCCCATCTTCTCCTCGATGCGGTCGACGGTGACGAAGCGCGTGCGGCTTCCGTTCTCGTCGTCCTCGTACGCCTTCACCATGAACATGCTGAGGCCCTGGAGCCCAGCCATGGGATCGTCGGGATCCGATACCTTCTCGCTGCGCGCGATGACGAAGTGGTACTTGCCGTGCCCCGAGGTGATGAAGATCTTCTGCCCGGTGAGCAGCCAGTTGCCGTCCTCGTCCTGCTCGGCCACCGTCTTGAGCGCCGCCATGTCGCTGCCGGCATCAGGCTCGGTGATGTCCATGCAACCCCAGGCTTCGCCGTTCTTGATCTCCTCGATGTAGTCGGCGAAGCGCGTCTCGAGGATGGCGCCCGTCTCCGGGTCGACCTTCGTCGTGCCCTCTCGCTGGCTGAGCTGCAGCATCGTGAGCGCCACGCCGCCGTGGAAGCCGTGGTGCGCCATCACCGAGACCTCGCCGCGGGCGAACAGCTCGTTCGAGAGGAAGTAGAGTATCAGGGGCGCGTTCTGCCCGCCGAGCTCGCGCGGCAGGCACATACCGTGCAGCTCCAGCTCCTTGATGCGCTCGAAGATCGACGAGAGCCGCTCGGGAAATTTCGCTTCGCCGTCTTCGAAGCGCACGCCTTCGCGGTCGATCTCGAGCGCGTGTGGCGCGATCTGCTCGGCCACGAACTCGCCCACCATCTCGAGGATGTCGCGGTAGAACCGCCGCGCTTCGGCTGCGTCGGCAAAGCCACCCTCGGCGCTGAAGTCGCGCTCCACCGCGCGGGCCACTGCGTCCCAGTCGACGCCCTTTTCCAGATAGTAGCCGAGGTCGTCGTTGTCTTTCAGGAAGTTTGCCATGCTTCAGTCCTTCTTCTTCTTCCCAGCCCCTCGGGTCCTTGTGACGCCGCTCGCTTCCGCTCCGGGCGGGAGGAACAGCGCCGAGCGCGCGATGCGCAGAAGCTCGCGCGTGAGCCGCTCCTTCCGCCCGCCGTAGGGCGAGCTCCGCGGCATGAGCGTGCCGAAGCTGTCGGTGAACGCGACGCCGCAGAGCAGCAGCGTGATGGTCTGGAACAGATACGCCTCGGCGTCCGCACCCGCGTGCAGCTCGCCGTGCCCCTGCCCGCGGCGGATGTAGTCGGACAGATTCGCCACCACCGGGCGCACGTGCGCGGCCAGGCGCTTCTGCATGTCGTCCGGGCGATCCAGCGCTTCGCGGATAAGCAGCCGCGCGCGATCGGGATCGGCCATGAAGAACGACACCAGCTCACGCGTCACGCCCTCGAACTGGTCCTCGCCGGCCGTCGCCGCCATCAGCACGCGCGGCAGCATCTCGTTCCAGCGCGCGAGCACGTTGTCGAGCACCGCCTGGCGCAGCTCGTCCTTGCTGGCAAAGTGGTACAGCAGCGACGGCTTCTTCACGCCGACCGCTTCCGCGATCTCGGCGATCGAAGTCCCGTCGAACCCCTGCCCCGCGAACAACCGCGTCGCGACCGTCAGGATCTCGCCCCGCACATCGGTTCTGGCTGCGGACTGCACGTTCATCGGTAGCCTACCGTTCGATCGGTAGTTGTCTACCGTTTGGTAGGGACGAAGTCGGTATGGCGCAACCCGGGACGTGATGGGGATCCGCTCACGGACGGCTCTGGGATCGCCTAGCGGCTGCCAGACCCCGAATAACGTAGCGAAATGCCACGTTTTTGTGGCATTTCGCTACACATGTGGCGAGCCCGCACGGACCGGAGCGCGCGTGTTCGCGCTAGCCACTCGATTCTCTTGAATCGAGGGGCTAGACGACCGCGCAGCGGTCGAGGGGGAGGCTCGGCGAAGCCGAGGGGGCGCTGCTGCGCCCCATACAAACGCTGCTAGTCCCGCGTTGCGCGGCGCAGCCGCGCCTGCGAAGCACCCATCGCTTCGATGGAAACGCGGGACTAGCCGCTCGATTCTCTTGAATCGAGCGGCTAGACGACCGCGCAGCGGTCGAGGGGGAGGCTCGGCGAAGCCGAGGGGGCGCTGCTGCGCCCCCAACAAACGGTGCTAGTCCCGCGTGGCGCGGCGCAGCCGCGCGTGCGAAGCACCCATCGCTTCGATGGAAACACGGGACTAGCCGCTCGATTCTCTTGAATCGAGCGGCTAGACGACCGCGGAGCGGTCGAGGGGGAGGCTCGGCGAAGCCGAGGGGGCGCTGCTGCGCCCCCAACAAACGCTGCTAGTCCCGCGT
>Ga0114931_10002056_pt1 | contig 25646 bp, 25 predicted proteins | sample 2SBtaG_FD_89579 | JGI IMG/M metagenome (GOLD analysis project Ga0114931, IMG submission 89579) | Deep subsurface microbial communities from Kolumbo volcano to uncover new lineages of life (NeLLi) - 2SBTROV14_V59a metaG | ecosystem: Environmental > Aquatic > Marine > Volcanic | place: Kolumbo... | reverse complement strand
GACGGTCGTGAAGCGCAGCCTGTGGAAGCCGGGCGCGGGCAAGACGCCCCACGCGACGCTCTACGCCGCGATGACGCGCGAGATCGCCGCCAAGGGCGACGCATCCCGCTTCCGCAAGGTTGACCGCGGGCAGTTCGCTGCTGCGGATGCAGAGTAGGAAGCGACCACCTCCTGGCGCCTCCGTCCTAGAATCAGCCCGACGCCCCGGCCTGGCACCGGGGCGTCTCTTCGGCGGCGAAGTGCGGCGCCCCCCGGCTTGACCGAGCGGTATCAGAATGGTATCATTTGGCATGAGCCGAACACGATCGACCAGCAGCCAAAAGCCCACAGCCAGCGGGAAGAAATCTCGTTCGGATGTGAAGAAGCCCCGCAATGTCCTGCTCCGCGACCTTGATCCCGAGCTCGTAGACGTCTTCAAAGCCCGCGCCGAGCAGCACGGCCGCTCCCTCCAGAGCGAGCTCCATCTCTCGCTCCGCCGTGAGGCCCGCCGCAACTTCGATGAGGCGCTGCGCATCAGCGAGCAGTGGCACGCCAAGTTCAGCGGTCGCACGTTCAGCGAGGCCAAGTCGCTGATCGACGAGGACCGACGCCGGTGAAGCCCATCGTCGTCGACGCCAGCGTCGCGGCCAAGTGGTTCCTGCCTGAGCCGGACGCCGAGCGCGCCCAGGTTCTCCTGGACGAGCGGTTCGCGCTGCTCGCGCCGGACCTGCTCTGGACCGAGGTGGCCAGCGTCGTCTGGAAGCACACACGCAAGGGCGTCATCACACGGATCGAAGCCGAGACGATGGTCCGGCAGTTTCTTGTGTTCCCGGTTGAGACGCATCCCTGCGAGTCCCTCCTTTCGGACGCGATGCGGCTTGCCCTCGATCACGATCGCACGGTCTACGACAGCCTCTACCTCGCCCTGGCCATCCGCGAGTCAGCCACGTTTGTGACCGAAGACGCGAAGCTGGCGCGCTCACTCGCGGGCGGCAAGCTGGCCCGGCGCATCACGCTTCTGGCCGACCTCAAGTGACGGAAGCCGCTCCGCCTTTTTCCCCGTGAACTTCTCCCATCGCTCGACGATCACATCGCAGTACGCCGGGTCGATCTCCATCAAATACGCATGCCGACCCGTCTGCTCGCAGGCGATGAGCGTCGAGCCCGACCCTCCGAAGAGGTCGAGGATGTTCTCGCCCGGGCGCGACGAGTACTGCATGGCGCGAATGGCCAACTCGACAGGCTTCTCGGTGAGATGCACCATCGACTGCGGGTTCACCTTCTTGACCGGCCAGGTGTCGGGCACGTTGTTCGGCCCGAAGAAGCGATGGGCCGCGCCCTCGCGCCAGCCGTAGAAGCACTACTCGTGGTTGCCCATGAAGTCCTTGCGCGTCAGGACCGGGTGCTCCTTCACCCAGATGATCGCCTGCGAGAAGTACAGGCCCATCGCCCTGAGCACCGGCGGGTAGTTGCCGCAGTTGGCGTAGCCGCCCCAGATGTAGAAGCCGCCCCCCGGAACGAGCACGCGGGCAATGTTGCCGAACCACGCGGTCAGCAACTGGTCGAACCCGTCGTCGCTGACGAAGTCGTTCTCCAGCGGCCGATCCTTGGCGCGCATCTGCTTGTGCGTGCCCTTCGCCTTGCCGGGGTGACGGGCGAGGTCCAGCTTCTGGTGGTGCGTCGCCGCGAACGACGAGAGCCCCGCCGCGATGGCGTTGTTGCTGCGTGGTTCCACCTTGACGTTGTACGGCGGGTCCGTGTTGACGAGGTGGATCGGCTGGCCGTCGAGCAGGCGGTCGAGATCCGTCACGCTGCCGCTATCGCCGCACATCAGCCGGTGCTCACCGAGAAGGATCAGGTCGCCGCACTTGGTCACCGGATCATCGGGCGGCTGGGGCACCTCGTCGGGGTCGGTCAGCCCCACAGTTCCCGCCGGCGCGAGCAGCGCGGCGAGCTCATCCTCACGGAAACCCATGAGCGAGAGGTCGAAGTCGAGCCCCTGCAGTTCGGCGATCTCGATGGGCAGCAGCTCCATGTCCCACGACGAGAGCTCGTGCAGCTTGTTGTCCGCGATGCGGAGCGCGCGGACCTGCTCCGGCGAGAGGTCCCTGGCGACATGCACCGGGACCTTGGCGAGCCCGAGATGCTCCGCGGCCTTGAGGCGCGTGTGCCCGGCGATGAGCACGCCGTCGGCGTCCACCACCAGCGGCACGCGGAACCCGAACTCCTCGATGCTCCGAGCCACCGCCTCGACGGCGCCCTCGTTCTTGCGCGGGTTGGCCTCGTAGGGCTTGACCCGCCCGATCTCCCACATCTCGATCTTCATGCTGATCTCCTCTGGCTTCGGTAGCATGTGCGACGCCTAGGCATGGCTTGGTCTGGCGAGGCAAGCCACGGCGCGGCTGGGCATGGCATGGGCCCGCGGTCGGAGCAATCCGCTCGCGGGCATTCCACGAGAAGTCGATCGCGGCCCGCCACACGGCGGCGGACGGCGCCCCGTGTGGCGATCGGCGGCGCTCCTGCCCCCGTGGTCCGCCCCTCCTCGCCCCGACGGCACGTGGGCCAGCGTGGGCGCCCCGTGGCCAACCCCGGCTCGGTTCGGACAGGCGGAAGTAAGTCAGTCGGATAGCGCGGCTGTTCCCGCGGGCGTAAGGGCGCAGAAATCGCTGCGGAGGAACCATCCGCCGCCCCGCCGCCCCGCCGCATGACGCATGACGCATCATGACGCTTCTCCCGAGAGTTTTGCATGCGCGTGCGCGTGCGTGCGCCTGCGCGCCACGCGATAAAGGGCGCAAATGTGTCATATGTGTCATGGCGCTCGGAACCTCCCTTGTCGCGGGGGTTTACGCATGACACATCGCGTTTTCGATGTGTCATCATGCGTCATGGATGTGTCATTCACGCCCATCGCGCCGCCTCTCCCGCCAGCCCCAGGCCGATCCAGTAGCGCTCGCGCATGTCGCGCCCCTCGCCGAAGCCGCGCTCGGCGAGCCGCTGGCCGAGCTTCTTCTTGCTGATGACGTACTCCCCTGAGTCCCTGCACCAGCTCTCGTAGGCGGCGTAGAGCTCGCTCTTGCCCACGCGGGCGCACATCTCGACGACGCAGCGCTCTTCGAGGAACGCCGCCAGGCAGTCGCTCTCGTGGCGGTACATCTCCGTCGCGCTGGCGACGGCTTCAGGCGGGGTCAGCCCCTCGCGCCGCCACGCCAGGCAGCCGCGCACCGCCCAGGCCAGGACGCCGGCGCGCTCGCGGGCGAGTTTGTCCGCGAGACGCGGGTCCGCGTCCTCCGCCGGGATGGTCACAGCGAAGGGGACGAGGCGGATGCGCCGCCACAGCCCAACGTCGGCGCCGCGGATGACGGGCTTGTGGTTGCCGTACATCCACAGCTTGTGCGTGGGGTCGAACTCGATGGGCTCGCGATAGAGATGCCGCGCCACGATGCGGTCGGCGCCGGTGAGATCCTTGACCCGCGCCTCGCACAGGCGCTGGCCGTCGTCAAGCTCGGCGGTGACGGCGAAGCGCACGCCGCGCAGGCGGGCCAGGTCGGGCGTCGCGCCGCCCGGTGACAAGCGGCCCGGCTGCATGATCATCTCGGTGGGCGCCTTCTGGGCGTACTCGCCCAGGACGGCCAGCAGCGTCTGGACGAAGACCGACTTGCCGTTGCGCCCCGAGCCGTGCAGGAAGAAGAGGCACTGCTCGCTCGTCTGGCCCGTGAGCGAGTAGCCCACCGCCCGCTGGATGTACGCGATGAGCTCCTCTCGCCGTCGAAGACGCGCAACAGGAACGCCCGCCAGCGCGGCGCGTCGGCGCCCTGGTCGAAGGCGACGGGGGCGACCTTGGTGATCCCGTCCTCGCGGCGGTGAGGGCGCAGCCGGCCCGTGGCCAGGTCGATCGTGCCGTTGCGGACGTTGAAGAGCATCGGGTCGGCGTCGAGATGCGAGGGCGCGACTTTCACGCCCGACTCGGACTGGGCCATCGCGAGCATGTCGCGCACGCCGCAGACGCGGGCGGCAGAGACATACTGCTTGCGGTACGCCTTCTCGATGGCTTCGAGCTCGTCGTCGGGCGTTCCCGCCTCGCGCGCTTCGTCCAGGGCGCGCTCCATTTCCTTGAGGATCGAGCGCGCGGTCTTCTTGGCTTTTCGCTCAACGTCGGCCTGGCTGTCGAGCGACCAGCGCCGGCCCTTCCAGACGAGCCAGGAGTCGAGCTCGTAGCAGAAGCGCACATCGCGCCCGTGCTGGTCGATGAAACGCTCGCCGTTGCCGATGCCGTCGAGGCGGCGGAATCTGGGCGGCGGCTCCTCCTCGACCTCGCCGGGGATGCGGCCATCGGCGGGCGCTTCGCGCGACCCGGCGTCGTAGCCGCTCTGGAAGGTCGTGCGCGTCTGTTCGGGCTCCTCGCCCTCGAGGCCGCACAGCTGCGCGCCCCGCAGGCACAGGCGCTGCGCCTCGTCGCGGCGGACGCCCTTGCGGCCAAGCTCGAAGGCCGCCTTGTTGAGGGCGTCGTTGCGAGCGCCGGCCCGCACGAAGCCCCGCAGGAAGTTCAGCGCCCCCGTGGTGAGCCTTGCGCCCGGCGCTTCGGGCAGCGCCGCCACAACGCATGACTCGAATGTGCCGCTCACATAGGTGTCGCCGCCGTGCTCGTTCGGTTCCCCCGGCAGCCACGCCTGCGTGTTCTTGGCCGTCTTGGGGAAGACCTCCGGTTCGCCCTGGCGGTTGAAGCCCCAGGCCCTGGCCCACGCGACGAACGCCTCGACATCCTCGGGCTCGGCGAGACGATAGAAGCAGTGCAGCCCCTTGCCGCCCTTCGAGGTGAAGACGACGGGCTCGGCGCCGAGGAAGCGGTTGATCGCCGAGGCCAGATGCACGACGCCCCCGTCCCCGATGTGGTCGTCGAGATCCACGCAGAAGACGAGCACGCGCCCGTTACGGTGGGGGACGAGGCCCAGGCGCACGGCGCCCGTGATGCGGTAGGGCTTGCCCTGCTTCGTCGCGGACTGAAAGACCTCGGCCTCGAGCGCGCCGCTGCGGTGCGCCTCGATCGCGCGCTGCACGCTCTGGCGGTCCAACACCCACCCTGGCGAAAGGCCCGAGCCATTCTTGGGATAGAGCAGGCACGCGCGGTCCGGCTCGCAATTGGGCGCAAGCCAGTCGATGAGCTGGAAGCGGTCGATCCCGCCCGCCTGACTGTCAGGCGCACTCAATGCGGTCGTCCCGAGCGCCGTCACGCCGCCGCCTCCTGCGCCCGCCTGCCCGCCCAGAGGCTCAGCAGCGTGCGCCGGTTCATGTTGCGGACGTGCCTTGCGGCGCGGCGCAGGCCGTAGTCGTCGCCCAGCAGCACGCAGGTGTGCGCCGCCCGCGTCACGGCGGTGTAGAGCCAGTTGCGGTCGGCGAAGTAGTGCGACTTGTGGCACAGCGCCACCACGCAGGGGAACTCGCTGCCCTGGGCCTTGTGCGCCGTCAGGGCGTAGGCGAGCTCGACGAGCCGGGCCTTGCCCCAGTCGACGGGCGTCGGGCCGACGCCCTCGAAGTCGATGACGATCCGGCTCTTCTCGATCTCGCGCACGAACCCAACGCAGCCGTTCATCACGCCCAGGTCGTAGTCGTTGCGCGTCTGGATGACCTTGTCGCCGACGGCGAAGCGGCCCTCCACCTCGCCGCGCAGCAGGAACTGCATCATCTGGTTGAGCGAGCGCGTGCCCAGCTCGCCCTTGTGCTCGGGCGTGACGATCTGGATGTCGGCCACGGGGTCGAATCCGTAGCGCCCGGGCAGCTCGTGCAGCACCAGGTCGCGCAGGTAGTGCTTGATCGCCGCCGCTTCGCGGAAGCGGTCGATCACGATCCACCGGGAGCGCTCGTCCTCGGCGCTGGGCGCCACGCGCCCGGCGAGGATCTCCGCGCTGCTGCGCTTGAGCGATCCAGCGAAGCGATGAACCGTCGTCATCACCGTCGCGGGGGCGAGCCCGTGCTCGATGATGTCGCGCAGCGGGTTGCCCGGCCCCACGGGTGAGAGCTGGTGGTGGTCGCCCACGAGGATCAGCCGCGTCCGCGTCAGGTCCAGGCGCTCCAGCAGCGCCGCCAGCAGGCGCACATCGACCATCGAGACCTCGTCGACGATGACGGCGTCCGCCTCGACGCGCTCCTCGTAAAAGGCGAGCCCGTCGTACCGCAGCAGGCGGTGGATCGTCGAAGCCGAGGCGCTCACGCGGTGCTCGGCGAGGAGCTGCTCGATGCGCTTGGCGGCCTTGCCCGTGGGGGCGCACAGGCAGACGCGCATGGAGCGCGCCAGCATCGCCGCCGTCAGCCGCGCCACCACATAGGTCTTGCCCGTTCCCGCCCCGCCGGAGATGACGCTCACGCGGCTCGAAAGCGCCGTGCGCAGCGCGGCGCGCTGGTCCTCGCCGAGGCCCTCCTCCACGGCGCCGCCCAAGCGGTGTTCGGGCGGCGCCCAGGCGTGCTCGGCCAGCTTCCGGCGGATGAGGGCTTCGCCGTCGCGCAAGGCGGGCGTCGTCACAGCACAGCCGAGGGCGACGAGGTCGCCGCGCTCGATGAGGCGCTCGCCCGCCGCCTGGATGAGGTCGCGGCTGTCGAGCGTGTCGATCGTCAGCGCCGAGTCGGCCAGGTCGATCAGGTCCGCGCCCGCCGTCCAGGTGTGGCCGCTGCCGATCTCTTCGTGCAGGCAGTGCGAGATCGCCGCCTCGATGCGCCCCGGGTGCGTCTTGGCGACGCCCATCTTCAGGGCGATCTGGTCGACGCGCTTGAAGCCAAAGCCCCACAGGTGCTTGATGAGCAGGTACGGATCGTGCTGGAGCATGGAGACGACGCTGGCGCCGAACTTCGTCAGCAGCGTCTCCATCTGGTGGTGCGTCAGACCGAAGCCGGCGAGGTGCGCGCGGACGGCGTTCTCATCGGCGTGCTCGCGCCACACCTCGGCCAGGCGCCGGATGACGGCGCGCGGCGTCCCTGCGCGTGCGAAGTCATCGGGGCGATCGCGCAGCGCCTCGTCTAGCGCCTCGCCCTCGCGCAGGACGCCGACGATCTTCTGTGCGGTCTTCTCTCCAACACCCTCGAAGGCCGGATGCTTGGCGAGGTAGTTCGCCAGCCCCTCGCGCGTGTGCGGCAGGTCGTAGTCGAGGCGCTGCGCCTCGAACTGGCGGCCGTACTTGGGGTCGTCTCGCCACGCACCGATGACTGCGAGCCGGTCGCCCTTGGCCGCGTAGAACTTGCCCCTGAAGCGCACGCGCTCTCCCGAGTCGGTCCTGAGCAGGCCCGCCGAGAACGACGCATCGCTGTGGTAGGCCTTCTCGACCGTGCCGGTGAGTGTGTCAGGCATTGTGGGGCACTTCGACCAGCGCGTCCGTCAGGACAGCCATGCGCAGAAAGGCTTCGGTGAAGGCCCGCGCCGCCTGGCGGCTGCCGCAGAAATGCACGGGCACGCTGTACTTCGCCTCGATCCATGTGGCCCAGCCGAGCAGCGCGGCGGGCTTCACATCGCGCAGGTCGCGCTCGCGCAGGCCGCGCAAAACCGCGTCGAGGTCCGCCTCGACCACGACGCACGCGCGTGTGCGGCGCGTGAGCGCGCCGAGCTCAACCAGGAAGCGCTCCCTGCCGTGGATGACGGTCGAGACGAAGTCCGCCAGACTCTTGCGCTCGACGACGGTCTGGTGCTCACGGCCGAGGACGGCGTAGTCCCCGGCGTCGAGCTTGAGCCGCACCGTGGCGCACGGGAACGAGTAGGGCCTCTGCTCGCGCGTGTCGATGACGATCGTGAAAGGCATGCGAGCGTCTCCGTGCGATGGTGAAAAGCCAACCCCCGGCCCGGCTTGCTGCGCGGGCCGGGGGCGGCCGCCACGACACCGACATTCAGAAGGGCGCGGGCTCGTCGCGCAGGTCGCCACTGCCCGCGGCGAGCTCGATGCGCCGGTTGAAGTAGACGTTCGTGTACTCGCCCTTGGTGCGCTGGGTGACCTCGAGCATCTTGTCCAGCAGCAAGTCCAGGTGGTCGGGCAGCTCACTGAACCTCGGCAGCTCCACGCCCAGCGTCAGCAGGTCGCCCTTGACGAAGGGCAGGCTCTTGCGCGTGATGACGCTGTTCTTGAAGATGTGCCGGTCGGCGTGGGCGCCGGAGAGCACGAGCAGGTCCCACTTGAGCATGGGGTCGCCCGCCTGGCTGCGCGCCAGCTCGACCCGGAGCACGCGCACCTGGTGTTTGCCGTCGGGCACATCGCCGACGCTCGGCGCCTCGGCCTCCTCGTAGTCGTCGTCGAAGGCGCTCAGGTCGGCGGGACCGCCGCCGAAGGCGCCGCCTGCGTAGGCCTGGCCGTTGCGCGAGGGGTCGAAGTCGCCGGCGGGTGAATCGAACGCCGTGGTCATCGGGATGCCTCCTTCTTGGGGCTGGACGCGCGCGCCGCTTCTTGCGCGCCGAAGCACGCGGTAAAGGTGGCGAAGTCCAGCGGCAGGGTTTCGGGGAGCCGGCCGGTGCGGTCGCCGGCCTCGAATGTCGGGTGCGGCTTGGTGCGGATGACGCGCTGCACCACCGCCTCGCCGCGCTCGTCCTTGCGCGACACGGTGTCGCAGAAGAGGATCATGTCCACGAGGCCGAGCACGACCTGCCGCGCCCGGTCGGGCAGGCTCGGCTGCGTCTTGGTGTACTCGCCGGTGCGCGTCTCGATGCGCTTGTCGACAGCGTGGCTGATGAGCACGAGGCCGTAGGGCAGGCTCGCCAGGCGCGTCAGCACACGGTGCCACTCGTTCTTGACGAACGCCCAGCCCTTGCCGTGGGGCAGGTCGCCCTCGTACTCGATCTGGTGTTTGGCGCAGACATGCGCCGAGCACATCAGGAAGGCGTTGTCGATCGTGTCGACCACGATCGTCTTGAATTTGTGCTCGCCCGCCGCCACCAGCTTGCAGGCAGCGAGGAAGTCCTCCCAGGTGTGCGTGGGCGTCTTGTAGACCGAAAGCTCGCTCAGCCCCGGCTCGCACTCGAAGAAGAGCGCATCGGGGAACTGCGCGGCGAAGGTGCTCTTGCCGATCTTGGGTGGGCCGTAGATGAGCGTTGTCTTGGTGGACAGGTCCGTGGTGGGTGTGGACCGCGTCGTGGGCAGTGCGACAGGCATGGCGTCTCCTTCTCGGGTCAGAACTCCGGCTCGTCGCGCGCCGAGACGGTCAGAGTCGTGAGCTCCTCGTGCGGCGGCGCGGACTCGTAGAGGTTGTCGCGCACATTCGGGCTGAAACCGGACTGGCAGTAGGGCAGGTACTCGCAGGCGCGCTGGAAGCTGAAACAGTGCGAGGTGTTCAGCAGCCACTTGCCGCGGCGCTTGGCATCCAGATACTGCTGGGTGATCTGCCACACCTCCTCCGTGAGCAGCGCCATGCGCTCTTCGGAGAGGTAGATGCGCTCGCGGTGATACGCCTCGGGCCGGGCGTGCCAGTCCGCCAGCCGCGCCCGGAACTCCGCGTCGGTCTCCGGCGCCTGGCGCCTGGCCGTGGAGCGCCCGGACTTGTTCTTCGCGGCCAGGACGGCGCGGCGGGCCTCGAACTCCTCGAGCGTCTCGCCCTCGCGCTGCTTGAGCCGCGTCTTGAGCAGGACGTTGTAGATGACGCCGACGATGGGGTAGCCCAGCTCGCGCAGGTAGTGGCAGTAGAGCGCGATCTGCGTGTCCGTCCACAGCCGGTCGAGGTAGTCGGCGGTCAGGCTTGTGGCGGTCTTGTGCTCGAGCAGGTAGAGCTCACCGTCCTGCCGGACGATGCCATCGGCCTTGCCCGCGATGACGAACGTCTGGCTCGGGCGGCCCGTATCCGGGTTGCGGATCTCGGCGGTGAACTCCTTCTCGACCTCGACGACCTCGAAGGGCTCGGCGGGGTAGCGCGCCGCGTACCCCTCGAACATGGCGCGGGCCAGGCGCCAGGCCCGGCGTTGCACTGGCTCGTGCGCCCGCCCCGGGAACTGGTCGTCGATCAGGTCGAGCGTCTTGAGCAGCCGGTGTGGATCGCCGACGGACGCGTGCCAGTGCTCCAGCGCCATGTGGATGACGGCGCCGAACGCGAGCGCCTCGGGCCGCTCGGGCCGGTGCAGGCACTCGACGTAGCGCAGTTGATACTTCCGCGGGCAGTTGCGGAAGGTGTTCAGCGCCGAGTAGGTCAGCACACTCCTCACGCGGCCGCCCCGCTGATCGAGCGGACCGCGCCCGTGTACCCAGGCCGCGACCGCGCCGCCGCGCTGACCCGCCGGACGGCGAATGCGTCGGGGCCGAACTCTCGCGTGAGGAAGGTGGTGAAGATGCGCACGACCGCGTCGCCGACCGGGGTTCCACCGTCGACGAGCAGCGCAGCCCGCGGCGCGTCCATGTGGTAGGACGCCTCCATCCGCACGCGCGCCTCACCGAAGAGTCCCTCGGTCGCCAGGATCGCCAGGTGAAGCGTCGCCTCGGCCTCGGCGAGGTCGATGCCGCGCGAGAAGCTGAATCTGTAGACGCTCGTGTGCATGGATGCTCCTCCACTCAAACAGCGCCGACGCCGAAACCCCCGGAAGGCAGGCGCTCGCGCGCCTCGCCCTCCGGAGGATCGAATCGGAGGACCGCATTGGCCCTGGGCTGCTCCTGGTTCCCTATGCCGCGGCGCGGCGGCCTGCGCGCTCAATCGGCGCCGAGCCCCTTGTCCTCAAAGCGCGCCCGCATCTGCGCCACAGTGCCCTCGACCTTGCGGCGCGACAGGTTGAGCCGCCGGGCGGCGCCAGCGGGGCCGTGCTCGGCGACGAGCGCGAGGAGCATCCGCTCCTCCGGATCCAGCGCCGCGAGAACCGCCCGCGCCTCGTCGCGCAGGTCCACCATGTCGAGGGGCGAGGCGCTGGAGCCCCGCGTGCGGCGGCGCAGGTCGGCCTCGCTGACGACGCTGCCCAGCGTGTCCGCCTCACCGTCGTGCTCGATGATCGTGCCCTCGAGCGAGGCGGCCCGGAAGCCGTCGCGGCGCTTCTCACGGGCGCGGTGGCGCAGGTGCATCCGCACCCAGGAGTCCAGCGCCGTCGTGACGAAGGCCTCGAGGTGGCCGCGTTCGGGATCAAAGAGACGAGCTTTTTCGAGGAGGTAGAGCAGCATGCCCTGTCTCAGGTCGTCGAAGTCGGACTTCTAGAAGTCCGACCGGCGGTAGAGCTGGCGTGCCTTGATGCGGATGAGGGTTGAGGTGAACGGGTCGGAGACGATGTCGTGGCGCTCGGCCATGTTTCCTCAAGGCCGACCCACTTGCTCCCGAGCCAGTCGTCGAACGCACATCGTGGCTGTGCCGCGGCGCTCGCCGCGAAGAACACAGGCGCGGTCGTGACTGGCCGGTTATGAGCCGGGCCGGCCTCGACCGAGGCCCGCGGCGTCGCGGCTGGCGCAAAGAAAGACGGGCCGTGGGCCCGTCTGTAGCGCGCCGAAATGCCATTGAATCAAGGGTTAGCGGCGCTCGAGGAATTTCTTCGACCTGTCGCGGGAGTGCGACGCGACACTCCTGGCGACAGAGGCGCTGTCCTCTTCAGCCTTCACCACTCTTGCACCGCCTGCGGCCCTGACCGCCCGCTCCACCGACCAGCGGTTCGTCAGATAGCCTTCCGCGTTCAGGGCATCGGCGGCTTTTCGGTAGGAGCCATGAACGCGGTACGCCTGCACCAGCGCCTCACTGCTGATCATCGTTTCAATGGTGGCCTTCACATGCTTCCGCACCTTATTCGCGGCAACGGCATCCAGCGGAATCTGGCCTCCATCTTGGGCGGATTGATCCGCCTCGGCGACAGACTCCATGAGCGCGACGCCATCGATCATGACGCCCCCATCGCCGACTGACGCGATCCGCGAGAGTGCGACGACGGGTGGCGTCCGGTTGGGCCAGATCCGCTCGTCGGGGACATGGTGAGGCACGAGAACGATCGAGCGCCCACCCGGGCCGACATGCACCGTGACGGACGCCGCGTCGGGATCGCCCAGCCGGCGCGCGAAGAGCACCTCGCGCGTCTTGCCGTCCCAAGGGATGCGCCCGAGCCGCCACAGCCACCCCGGCATGACATCCTTCGGGCGGCCGCTCAGGTCGAGGGCGCGAGCGACGACAGCGGCGAGCCCATTCGGATCGATCTCCCAACCGCGGCAGGACTCGGGGTCCACCTCCACGCGGAGCGCCACGGGACAGTAGATGAAGAACCGCGTGGCGCCGTCAGGCGCCGCCCGCGGCTCAACGGGCTCAACATGGCCGTCCGCGCAGTTCGGGCACGGCGCCATGAGTCGGCCAGACGCAGGACGCAGCAGCCCCAGCCGCTGGAACTCGCCGAGCGCGCCGGCGGGCCACCGGTCGAGTTCGGCCTGGTCGAAGACGCAGTGGTCATCGTCGGCCGCTGCAAGCAGCACACGGAACAGTTCAGCCCTCGTCATCGGTCACCTCCCACAGCCGGAGGCAGCGCTCACCGACAATGCGCTGGGCATCGGGCTTGCTTTTCAGGTTGCTCGAGTGTGGCGCGGTGACGTCGAATGTCAGCGTCGGCTGCCGACCGGGGCCGTTGTGGATGAACTTGAGCGAGAAGGTGGCCTGCACGACACGCGCGCGGTCAGTGGGGATGTTCTTCATCCGCAGCCACCGCTCGATCTTGCGATAGATGTCCTCAGGCCCCGCCTTCGGGTCCGCCTTGACCTCGACATACCCGCCGGAGCCCCGCGGCTCGATCCGCAGGCGCCTGATCCGCGCCTCTTCGACCAGGTCGTGCGGGTCGGTCGGCAGCGCGAAGTGGGGCGTCAGGAGGTGATCGAGTTTGAACGACGGTCGCAGCGGATCGGCGGGCGGGATGTCCTTCTGCAGCACCGCCTTGCAGAACGCGACCTGGAGCGGGGCCCAGATCTTCTTGCCGCCCGGCGCGTACACCTCCATCGAGCCCTCGTCGCCGTTGTAGACGAAGAGGTTCTCGAAGGCGTACCGGTCCGCACGGACGACCGGCTCACCGCCCTCGTCGAACACGACGTGCTTGTCCGGGTAGTCGTCGAGGTAGGCGAAGAAGTAGTCGGCCCCACCGCCGCGGCGGTAGTGCGCGACCTTGCAGAACCGGCCGCGCATCTGGGCGGGGCCGTAGAAGGAGGTCAGCGCTTCGCCCAGGCGCGCCTGCAGCGCGTCGTCGATGACGAGCGTCCTCTTTGGCAGTCCGTTGCGCTTCACCCAGTAGCGGCCGGAAGCCAGGGCATCGGCGCGGGCGAAGAGGGCCGCCTCGTCGAACGCCTCGCGCACATGGAGGTAGACCCACATCGCCATGTCCGCCTTGCCCTTCTGCGCCTTGAACTCCTCTTGGCGCTCGGAGCAGCGCCACAGGATCTCCTGAGCGAGAACGGCCATCCCCCGGTGGTCGGCCAGTTCGCTGATGTCGCGCAGGATCACCTGCACCTCGAGTCGCTGCTTCTCCGGCAGCTGTTGCCACGCATCGAAGACTGGCTCGATCTTGTGCTCGGTAAGCTCGTCCCAGGGAACGTCGCCGAGCTCGTCGCGCCGCGCGAAGAACTCGCGGAGCAGCGGGTTGGCGATCTGCTTGAGAACCTTGCGGGGATCAAAGGGCTTGGCCATGCGGCGTGTCCTTTCGGATGCACCATCCAGTGGATGGTAAACGATGCGCTGAAAAAAGAGAGGACACGGCGCCCCCTCAGAACAGTCCGGCCTCGATCTCCTTCACCAGCAGCCCGAGCGCTTCGAGCCGGATACGCATCGCCTGCGCCGACGCGGCGAAGCGCTCCGCGAGCGGCTTGCAGAACCGCTCCATCGCCGCTTGTTCGTTCGCCCTGCGGTCGCCGGAGAAGCTGATGATTTCCAGGTCAGTGAGCGCGACGGGCTCGTCCGAGCCCCGCCACTCCCGCCACGCCTCGCGCAGCATGCGCCGCGGCATCAGCAGGCATCCGGCGAAGTGGTCCGCCTGCAACTCCTCGCGCGGCTTGGCGCTCGATCGGCACACAAACGCTGGCGCCCCGCTCTGCTCGAACAAGGGCGCCGCCGAGGGATCGTCCATGAGGTGCTGACGGTGCAGCCGCCAGTGCGCGATTTCGTGCGCGAGCGTGAAATTGAATCGGCCGAGCATCGAGGGATTGTTGTGCGGGTCAAGCGACGCGTCGATGCGGATCTCCTTGTCGCCGAACCAGATCGCGCCAATCACATCCCGGCTGCCGAACCGCGCGCAGAGATCCTCGACCGCATACTCCAGCCCGAGGTGCAGCTCCACCAGATCGTCGAGTGGGATGGGCGGCGCGACGCCTCCGTGCTCCGACGCCCACTCGCCCAGCAGTTGCTCCGCGTGCTCCTCGATCACATGATCGCGGAGATAGGGCACGCGCTCCTTGTTGACAGCGACGCGACGGCTCATGGGGCCTTGCCTCTTCCTGACTTCTTCCGGATCTGCTCGGTCAACCGCCGGAGCTCTTCCGCCGTCATGCTTTGTGCGGCGCGCAACAGTTCAGGCATCCCCTCCGGGTCCTTCTTAATGATCTCCGCCACATCCTCGGGCATTCGCCCCGCCAGCCCGATCCACTGGTCCGGGTTCTGACCCAGCAGCTCAGCCATCTTTCGCACGCGCTCCGCCGTCGGCGGCCGCTCGACCTTCCCCTTCTCGACGAGGGACAGGTAGGTCGGGCTCACGCCCACTTCCGCAGCGAACTTCCGCAGGCTGTAGCCCTTCTTCAACCGTGTCTGCCGGAGAAGGGCGCCGAAGTGTGAATGGCCTGTTCCCATAAGATGCTCGCTTGTCCGCCAGGCATTGACGCCGCCCCCGCGAAGGTTTACTGTACATGGACATAACCGGCGGGTCAACCGCCCGTCGGAGCTGCGGGGCCGACTGCTCAATCGGATGGCGCTGAACGGGCCGCTTGGCCGCAGTCCATCCGACGGTGGACTGCCCGCTGCGTGACGCCTCAGCCCCTGAGCGGGGAAAAACACGATCCACCGGAGCGCCGAATGGCCAATACCCCCGCACAGCAGGATGCCCAGCAAGCCCGACGCCGCGCCGTATCCGATGCGAACGGGTCCGGGGACGGACAGGCTGCCGCTCAGGCCGCCCAACCGCGCTGGGGGCCCGACAATCCCCACCCTCTTTCCACGATGAAGACCGAGCTCGTCTGGGAAGGCAAGTATGACGAGTGGGGTCAGCGGCGACAGGTGGACGCCGCCGGCTGCGCCATGCCCATGCAGAAGATCGAGACGATCGACCATCCGCGCAGCGTGGCGGCGGCGGCGGGCGAGCAGGCGCTGCTTCAGTTCGAGAAGACAACCTCGCGCGTGGACGACTTCCGCAATCGCCTCATCTGGGGCGACAACAAGCTCGTCATGGCGAGCCTGCTCCAGGAGTTCAAGGGCAAGATCGACCTGATCTACATCGATCCGCCGTTTGATGTGGGGGCGGATTTCACGATGAATGTCGACTTGGGTGAGGATGGTTCCATCACCAAAGATCAATCGTTAATGGAAATGGTAGCTTATAGGGACATGTGGGGACGGCAAATGAACTCGTACCTAGCAGTGATGTACGAGCGACTCGTGTTCCTGCGCGAACTACTGAAGCCGTCTGGCAGCATCTACCTTCACTGCGATTGGCACATCTCTGGTAATCTGCGATGCCTGATGGATGATGTTTTCGGTGACAACAATATCTTGAATGAGATTGTCTGGTCCTATGCGCTTGGAGGCTCTGCGAAGGACCGATATCAACGAAAGCATGACACGATTTTTTTCTATGCCTTGAAGGAAGGTGAGCATTACTTCGAGCAGCCAAAAGACGCAGCGACTTCGTCGCTAATGGCAGGACAACCCAAAGGGGCGCGCGACGTCTGGCGCACGAAAGCAGAGGACGGACACAAGTTTCTTCTCGATGAATGGCGAGACGACATGATCGAGCACACGACGTCGAATCGCGATCCGGAGCGCCTCGGCTATCCCACGCAGAAGCCTGAAGCAGTTATTCGTCGCATCGTCTCAGGAAGTTGTCCGAAGGGTGGTATCGTTGCTGACTTTTTCGCTGGCTCCGGCACCACGGGGGCTGTCGCGGAGAAACTCGGACGCCGCTGGATCATGGCGGACCTGGGCCGTTTCGCCATTCACACGACACGCAAGCGCCTCATCGGCGTGCAGCGCGAACTGCACGAAGCGGGTAAGCCCTACCGCGCCTTCGACGTCTACAACCTCGGGCGCTACGAGCGGCAATGGTGGCAGCAGGAGGCGCTCAAGGGCGCGGATGAGGAGCATCGCCGCGTGGTGCTCGAGTTCTTTCGGGCCGAGGTGCTGGACCCGAAGAAGTCGTCCTCGCCCCTGATCCACGGGCGCAAGGGCCGGGCGCTGTGCCACGTGGACGGGATCGACAGCATCTTCGAGTCGTCCGAAGCGCGAGAGGTCGCCAAGGCGGCGGCAGGGATAGGCGCGAAGGAGGTCTACTGCCTGGCGTGGGACTTCGAGATGGACATCCGCCAGCGGATGACGGCGATCGAAGCCGAAACCGGGGTGAAGCTCTACCCCGTGAAGATCCCGCGCGAGGTGATGGAGAAGAACCGCAGGCCAGGCGTCGGGGCCGTGCCGTGGCTGGAGGTGGCTGTACGAGGCGGAGGCGGTGATCCGCAAGCCCGCGGAGAAGGGCACTCTTCCGCCGGTGGATATCAAGCTGACGCGCTTCCTGCCCTCGCTGGCGGAGGTGCCGCCCAAGGAGCTGGAGTCGATCAAGGAGCGGGCGGTGAAGAGCGGCTTCGACTTCATCGATTTCTGGGCGGTGGACTTCGACTGGTCGCCCGACAAGCCCTTCAACCACCACTGGCAGGACTACCGCACGCGCAAGGACCGCTCGCTCAAGACGGCGAGCGACGCCGGGTTCGTGTATCCAAAGAAGGGCAAGCACACAGCGTGCGTGAAGGTGGTGGATGTGTTCGGCAGCGACACAAGCATCGCCGTGCCGGTGAAGGTGTAGTCATGGCGCGGAACACTGAAGCGGCCGGCGCCCACGAGACGCCGCTGAATCTTGATGCGATCCGGCCTTTGTATGCGCCGTGGGAGGAGCCGACGGCGCACCGGGGAAGGGCCGAGCAGGGCAAGTCGGCGCCCGTCATCGCCCGGCGTCGCCCGAGCAAGCTGCCCGTAGTGAACACGCTGCGGGGTCTGGTGCGCGAGTGGCGAGAGAACGACTACCCCGGCGCGAGCGACACGACGCGGACGCTGCTGCACTACTGGTTCGAGCGTTCGCACCGCATTCCCGGGGCGGAGGGGGATGGGGAATTCCGCTACTACTTCTGCCAGCGCGAGGCGGTGGAGACGCTGATCTACCTGAAGGAGGTGCGCAAAACGGATCGCGTGAGCCAGTTGCTGGCCGAGTACGGTGGGCCGCACCAGCAGACGGCGGCGCTGGGTGTGACAGACGAGGAGGACGCTTGGGCGCGTGCCGCATTCAAGATGGCGACAGGCAGCGGCAAGACCAAGGCGATGGCGCTGTGCATCGCGTGGTCGTACTTCCATGCGCTCTTCGAGAGCGACTCGCCCATGGCGCGGCACTTCGTGGTGATCGCGCCGGGGTTGACGGTGTACGAGCGGCTGCGTGAGGACTTCGGAGGGGCGAGGATCTTCGATGCGCCTCCGGCGGGCGACCCCATCGTCCCGCCGGAGTGGCGCGGCGACTGGAACATGAGCGTCGTCGAGCAGGACGCGGCGGGCGGGGCGGCGACGGGCGGCGTGATCTACCTGACCAACATCCACCGCCTGTACGACCCATCGAAGCGCCGCGGCAAGCGCGAGCCGGAGATGATCGCGGCGGCGGGGCCGTCGGTCAGCCGTGCTTCCGCGCTGGACACGGGCGAGGCGCTGCGCGAGCGCATCACGGCGCACAAGGCGCTTATGGTGCTCAATGACGAGGCGCACCATGTGTGGGACCCCGACTCCGCATGGAACGAAGCGATCGAAGCGCTGGATCGAGGCTGCCGCGCTCGCGGCGGCACGGGGATCGTGCATCAGCTCGATTTCACCGCGACGCCAAAGGACGACAAGGGAAACCTCTTCAAGCACTGCGTGTGCGACACGCCGCTGGGCGAAGCGGTGGACGGCGGCATCATCAAGTTCCCCATCATCGGGAAGGCGAGCAAACTGGCCGAGGGGCCGAGTAATGACGCGGGCTACAAGTACGACACGCATCTACGACTGGGCTACAACCGCTGGAAAGCGGCGACGGAGGAGTGGGCCAAGGTCGGGAAGAAGGCGCTGCTGTTCGTCATGTGCGAGAGCACGCGGGCGGCGGACGAGATCACACGCCGCTTGAACGACGATCCCGAGGTTTTTCCGCTGCTCAACGGGCGAACGATAAACCTCCACACAAACCTCAAAGGCAAGATCGCGATGCGAGGGACGGGAGAGAACCGTGTCCCCGTCTTCATCGAGAATGAAAATCAGATCAAGGATGAGGATCTCGCCAAGCTTCGTGAGCTCAGCCGCGAGCTGGATAGCGGCGACAGCCCGTACCTGTGCATCGTCTCGGTGCTGATGCTGCGCGAGGGATGGGATGTCAAGAATGTCACGACCATCGTCCCGCTGCGGAAATACAGCGCGGATTCGGGGATTCTCGCGGAGCAGACGCTCGGTCGTGGGCTGCGCCGAATGCTCGGCCCCGGCGCGCCGGATGGGCCGATCGAAACGGTGACGGTGATCGATCACCCCGCTTTCGCCGAGTTGTACCGCGAAGAGCTCGAGCAGGAGGGTGTCATCCCTGAGTTCGTTGATGCGGAAAAGCCGCAGAAGACAACGGTGGACATCTTCGTCGATCCGAAGAAGGACGCAGAGGCGCTGGACATTTCGCTGCCGCAACTATCCGCAGGGTTTAGGCGCAAGCCGACGCTGGAGCCGCCGACGCTCGACGATGTGAACAAGCGATTCGCTCCTCTCAGTAAGCTCCCTATCGCAAGCAAGACCGATCGTATCATCGACTTCGAAGGTCGCTCACTCACGACCGGAGAAGTGCTGACGCGCCTGAAGATCGATCTGCCGCAGATGGCGACAGGCGCTCAGGCGGTCTCCTACTACATCTCTCTTATCGAGAGCGAGTGCAAGATTCAGGGGTTGTTTCAGAGCCTTGGCGGACTGATTCAGACATTCATCGAGGAGGTGTTGTTTGAAGAGCCGGTCAGTCTGTACGACGACCGGCTCTTGGCTCGATTGGGCGATGCGGATGTGGCTACACATGTGTTGCATGTGTTCGTTCCCCTCGTGCGCGAGCGCACGATTCAGGTTGAAGAGCGCTCGCCTGAACTGCCGCCAGTCTCGCTATCGACCTGGAAGCCATACAAGGCCTCGCACAGCGACCGCAACCCGTGCAAGGCGGCCGCCAAGACGATGTTCAACCTCGTGCCGTGCCGGGGCGGGCTGGAGGCGGCGCTGGTGCCGTTCCTCGATCTGGCCGGCAGCGGAGTGACCGCGTTCGCCAAGAATGCCGGGCCACAGGCGCTGAGGATCGACTATGTGCGCGCAAACGGCCAGTTAAGCACGTACACACCGGACTTCTTCGTCCGCACGGATGATGGGGCGTTATGGCTCGTCGAGACGAAGGGGCGAGAGGACGCCGATGTGCCGCGAAAGGCCTCGGCGGCGGTTGCCTGGTGTGAGGCGGCGAGCAAATCAGGCACGAAGTGGCAGTATGTGTATGTGCCACAGAACGCTACCGACGCGATGGGCGGCGGCGCGTTCGACGATCTTGTCCGGGCATGTGCGCCGGCGCTCGAGAACCTTCTTCACGAGCCGGAGCTTGAGCAAGTGGCGCCGCTGTTCGCGGAGGCCGTGACCAGGGAGGTGGCGGCGAAGCTTCCGGACTTCGTCGATCAGGAGACGCTCGACGGGTTGCCGGAATCGGCTCGCAAGGCCGCTGACGAAGCGATCCTGATGTTCGACTTCTTGTCGAAGCGTGACGGAGTGAATCTAGCGCCCGCCTTCACCGCGCTGCTTGGGGCGCTCGACCACGCCGCCAAGGCGATGATCCTTCAGAAACTGGGGCCGCTAGTGCCTGGGCTGCCAGCTGAGCAACGCGCTTTCTTCGATGTGTATGTACGCGGCGAGGGGGCCAAGCCGGGCGACCACTACCGGCGGATGGCGCAGAACCTTCGGAAGTCGCTCCTCTTCAGCAGCGGCGTGATGCCTCTCGGACTTCTCCGTGATTGCCTCGATTATGCGCTCAACGACAACGCCAAACTCGGCGGCGCCTTCGAGGCAGTGAAGGAAGCATTCCGATTCACCGGCAGCAGGAAGCTACTCGAGGAGGTCGTCGCGATCTACGACTTCAGGAACCAGCATGTGGCGCACCAGGAAAGCGCGCTCGTCGACGCGAAGCCCACGGGGGCTGCGATGGGGCGATGGATTCGAGCTCTTGCCGTTCTCTCTACATCGCATCAAGCTGTGGGGGCCGCCTCCCCTTCCCCGAATCTCCCCTCATGACAACGAACGCGGCGCTGCCGCAGGGAGTGCGACATGGCGCAAGCATCGTCGATCGAGTGGACCGAAGCGACATGGAACCCAGTGGTTGGATGCCGCAAAGTGAGCTCCGGTTGCGCAAACTGCTACGCCGAGCGCATGGCGAATCGACTGGCCGCGATGGCGTCAGCTGATCTCGACGCCGGGCGCAACCCCGGGAAGAAAGCCGCCTATCTCCATGTGATCAACGGGCGAGGTCGTTGGAACGGGGATGTCTTCCTTGATGAGTCCGCGGTCGATGCGCCTCTGTCGTGGCGCGCGCCAAAGGTGATCTTCGTGAACTCCATGAGCGATCTCTTTCACGAAGATGTGCCGCTTTCATTCGTCCAGTCCGTGTTCGACGTGATGAATCGCTGCCCGCAGCACACCTTCCAGGTGCTGACGAAGCGCCCGGAGCGCACACGGGAGCTGTCGAAGCATCTGCCGTGGGCGTCGAACATCTGGATGGGGACCAGCGTCGAGAACAAGGCCGTCGTGCAACGTGTTCACGAACTCCGGCGCACCGGCGCCCGCGTGAAGTTTCTCTCTGTGGAACCGCTACTCGGGCCGATTCCGCGCCTGCCGCTCACGGGGATTAACTGGGTGATCGTGGGTGGCGAGTCCGGACCGAAGGCACGCCCGATGGACCCCGAGTGGGCGCGACAGATTCGGGACCGATGCAGGCAACGCGGCGTTCCGTTCTTTTTCAAGCAGTGGGGAGGCGTAGAGAAGAGCACTGCGGGGCGCAAGCTCGATGGGCGGACATGGGATGAGATGCCGGAGATTGCGGCGTCAAGTTGAGGGGTAGACATGACTGATCCCAAGCCCGCCATCTACGAGGCCGACCCCCATACGCGGGCGAAGCACCACATCCTGCGAGAGTACCTCAAGCGTTGGCTGCCAATTCTCGCGCATCAATCAGAGTCCATCGGCCACGCCAATAGCAGGCTCCTTTATGTCGACGGCTTCGCCGGGGCCGGTGAGTACACCGACAACATTCCCGGCAGCCCGATCGTCGCCATCCAGACAGCGTTGGGGCACAGCGGCGACTTCAGGGTACCGGTTCGGATCAAGTTTATTGAGATCCGCCGGGATCGCGTAGCCAATCTTCGTAGGCTCATTGAGCAGATGCGCCCGGACCTCGCGAACTCAAACAGCATCGTCGTTGACGATCCGATTGAAGGAGACTGCGAGAAGGTCATCAACGACATTATCGAGGAGCATGAGAAGCACGGTAGGCGTCTCGGCCCGGCGCTGTTCTTTCTGGATCAATTCGGATACTCGTCATTCTCCATGAGTCTGATCGGACGCATCCTCGGACACGAAGTCTGCGAGGCGTTTTCGTATCTGAACTGGAATCTGCTGCACCCCTTCATGGCGGACCGATCGAAGCACGTCGGTATCACAAAAGCCTTCGGCAGCGACGAATGGATGGAAGTCATCGGCCTACATGGAAAGGAGAAGGAGGACCGGTTCCGCGACATCTACCTTAAAGCGCTTCGGCAGCGGGGCGGCGCACGCTACGCATACCCCTTTGCGATGCGCGATCACAACGATCGCGTGATCTACTGGCTGTTCTTCTGCAGCAACAACCTGCGTGGACTTGAGGAGATGAAACGAGCAATGTGGGCAGTCGATCGCTCGGGTGGCTTCGAGTTTTCGGATAGACACGCCCAGAGCGTCGGGAACCTGTTCAAATACAACGACGCTGAACTAGCGAACACTCTGATCGCGGCCTTGGATGGACAAACACTCGCCGTTGGCGAAATTGAGGAATACGTCCTCGTGAATACGCCCGCATACAAGTACAAGCGTGCCTTGAGCATTCTCGAGCGAACCGGTCGTCTGGAGCCCGTAGACTCTTCAGAGGGACGGCGCATGAGAACCTTCAATGACAAGAACATGCATGTTCGGTTCGTGCGCGCCGTGCAATCCGAAGATCTGATGCTCTTCGATGACTGACCCGAGCCTGTTCAGCGCGCTGTCCTGCGTTTCAGTCGCATCCACTTCGCGCGCTGATAGCCCCAGTTCGTCTCAGCAACGACCAGTCGCAAATCCCGTTCCGTGATCGGATCGCGGCCCTCCACCACATCCGGCAGGAACAGGATCTCCTCCTGGATGTCCGGCGCCAGATGCAGAAGGTTCATGATCTGCGTCATCCGCGGCTGGGTGATGTGGGCCAGGCGGGCCAGTTCGCTCTGGTTCGCGACGACGCCGTCGTCGAGCAGACGCTCGAAGCGGATCGCCAGCGCCATGAGCCGGGCCACACGTGGGACGCGCCCCCGGGGCTTCTCGGGGGCGGGCGGGGGTCCAAGGACCGCTCGCTTGCGGTGGCCCCTGACGGCGAAGTGGACCTCGCGCGTCACCGTCGTCATGCCGCCTCCTCCAGCCGGCGCTCGACGAGTGCCCTAATGCCGTTCGGGCGGAAGGTGACGGACACACTCCCGGCCAGCGCGTCGTACTCCACCGTCGAGAGCAGCAGATTGAGCAGCCGCGCTTGTTCTCGCGGGATCAGGTTGCTCCAGACGGCGTCGAAGTCGGCCAGTACTGCCTGGGCCTCGTGTCGCGTGACCGTCTCAGCCTCGAGTTCGGCGACCCGCGCCTCGATCGCCGGGAGGCGTTCCTCGGCCACGGCGATCCGCTCGTGGAGGTCGGCCAGCCGGGCGGCCACGTCGCGCGTCGCGGCGCCCTCCGCGGCCAGGCGGCGGACCTCGCGGTGGTGGCGGCTCGTCTCCTTCCGCGCTTCCTCGCGCTCCCGTGTGAGCGCCGCGAGCTCGTCGGCGATTGTGGCGTGCGCTTCCTTCAGGACCAAGTCGAGGAGCGACCGGTCCGTGGCCAGCCCGCGGACCTCGTCGACCACCAGACGCTCTATCTCTGCTGCTGGAAGCGTCGTTGCCGGGCAGACCTCGGCCCCGCTCTTGATGGCTGCGGTGCAGCGGTAGTACCGGTAGAACTGCCCCTTGCGCCCCTTGGTGAAGGTGTGCGTCATCGCGCAGTCACAGCCTTTGCAGCGCAGCAGGCCGCGAAGGAGCGCTCCGTATTTGTTCCGCACCTCGACGCCGCCCGTGCGGCCGTTGAGTTGCAGGAGCGCCTGCACCTTGTTGAAAAGGCCCTGCTCGACGATGGCCTCTTGCTCGCCGTCGTAGAGCGCGCCCTTGTGGGTGAGCTTGCCGGTGTAGATCGGGTTCGTGAGCAGCGAGTAGAGCGACGCCTTGTTGAACGGGCGTCCGCCGAGGCGCTGGCCCTTGGCCGTCACGCGCCGCTTGGTGACCCAGGTCTTGCGGGCCAGCTCGCTGACGACGGGCAGGAGTGACCCCTTGTCGAGGTACATCTGGAACATCTCGCGGACGCGCGCGGCCTCCTTGGCGTTGACCACCAGCCGCGGTGAACCGTTCGATCGGTCCACGTCGTAGCCCAGCACGGGCGCGCCGCCCGCCCACTTCCCCTTGCGCTTCTGGGCGGCAATCTTGTCGCGGATGCGCTCGCCGATGATCTCGCGCTCGAACTGCGCGAACGAGAGCAGGATGTTGAGCGTGAGCCGGCCCATCGAGTGGGTCGTGTTAAACTGTTGGGTGACCGAGACAAACGAGACGCCGCGCTTCTCGAAGGTCTCCATGATCCGTGAGAAGTCCATGAGCGAGCGGCTCAGGCGGTCCACCTTGTAGACCACCACGCAGTCGACCTTGCCCGCGTCGATGTCGCGCAACAGTCGGGCGAGCGCGGGCCGCTCCATGCTGCCGCCGGAGTACCCGCCGTCGTCGTAGCGGTCGGGGACGCACACCCAGCCCTCGGCCTTCTGGCTGGCGATGTAGGCCTCGGCGCCCTCGCGCTGCGCGTCGAGGGAGTTGAACTCCTGGTCGAGGCCCTCATCGCTCGACTTGCGGGTGTAAATGGCGCAGCGAACGCGGGGCTTGCCCGGCGCGGCGTCGTCGCGGTCCGTCCGGCGTCGTCGCGCGCCGCTCACGGCTTGCTCCCGAGCCGGAAGAACCGGAAGCCGTTGATGTGGCTGCCCGTGACCTTCTTGGCGATCGCGGAGAGCGTGCGGTATCGGTCGCCGTCGTGCTCGAATCCTTCACATTCCGCGAGGACGACCACGCGGATAGTCCGCCCCTTGTACTGGCGGACGATCGCCGAGCCGGGGCTGGGAAGGCGGGGGTCGTTGTGCTCGCCGTTGGGAAGCGGACGCTCGACGGCGGCGCGCCGAGCGGGCTGAGGCGGGCAGATGAGCGTCTTGGGCGCCATCACGCGGACCTCCGCGTCGTCGGCCAGTTCGGCTGCCCGGCGGCGGGCGCGCTCCGTCAAGTCGCCCTCTGCGTTGGCCTGGATGCGCCAGGCGATCTTGCGGATGAGGTACGCCCGATGGCGCGTCCGCGCGGGACGGCCGTGGAGCGCCTCGTAGCGCTCGGCCAGTTCGCCCGTCGTCATGCGGTTGAGGGCGTTGATCTCGGCTGCTGTGTCGGCCATGCGGCTCCTTTCCGTCAGAGACCCGCGCGTGAACCGGCGGGCCGGGAAGCCACACTGAGGGGCAAGTCGGCGCGAAGATCAAGGCATGTTCTCTCGCGTTCTGCGGTCTCCTCCTCGAGCTCCGACATGTGGCCACGGGCGGCCCGAATGGCACGCACCACGCCGCGCGCCAAGATGCTTGCGATCTCCGCGCGGCGCTCTGTCGCGGTCATGCTCTCGGGATTGTGCGTGGTGTCCACGAGGGGCTCCGGAGCGCAGCCCGCTGCATGCGAGCCTCTGCTTCGGGTTCTCTATGCCGCGCGTCGCGCGCGTGCGCGCTTCGTTCACCAACAACGCGATGCGCTGCAACACCGTTGGCCTCGCCCCGCGATGCCGACCACCCCGGTTGAACGCGCTACGCCGAGACAACCACCTGATAACCCCGGCGGGTGGTCACGAGAGACTCGGAGAGACTTTGGCCCGATTCGGCCCATTGGGCTCCCGACGGAGACCCCCGCCAGTTATGCCCCGAGGGCGGAAGAGAGACCCCGCTTGGCGCCGGGTTCGTCGGGTGCCCGTGCCGAAACCCTCGCCAGAACTCCGCAGACCGGGCGCCGGCGCGCGAAAACGCCGCCGAGAGGTCTCGGCGGCGTCTCTCGTGAACCGCGGGGCCGGCGGCGTTTGCAACCGGCGATCAAATAGCGGGGGCGGGATTTGAACCCGCGACCTCCGGGTTATGAGCCCGACGAGCTACCAGGCTGCTCTACCCCGCAATCAGG
>Ga0114931_10002055_pt1 | contig 25655 bp, 21 predicted proteins | sample 2SBtaG_FD_89579 | JGI IMG/M metagenome (GOLD analysis project Ga0114931, IMG submission 89579) | Deep subsurface microbial communities from Kolumbo volcano to uncover new lineages of life (NeLLi) - 2SBTROV14_V59a metaG | ecosystem: Environmental > Aquatic > Marine > Volcanic | place: Kolumbo... | reverse complement strand
TCGGTCCAAAGTTTTCCAACGCTGAAGCCGAGATTTGCTTCCAACAAAACGGTGCCGTCTACGAACGCATCGACGACGAAGACGAATTATGCAAACGAATCGCCGACTTGCTCGCTAGCGAAAAAGTCGTCGGCTGGATGCAGGGACGGATGGAGTTTGGCCCTCGTGCCTTGGGGGGCAGAAGCATTCTGGGCGATGCCCGCAGCCCAAACATGCAATCGGTGATGAATCGGAAGATCAAGTTTCGCGAATCGTTCCGACCGTTTGCTCCAATCGTGTTGGCCGAACATGCTCACGAATACTTCGAGTTAGACGAAGGGCAGGAAAGTCCTTACATGCTCTTGGTGGCTTCGATTCGAGAAGAGCACCGTGAACGACAACAGGAAAACGAAACGGCCAACGGGTTCGATTTACTCCTCCTCAAACGCTCCGACATTCCCGCCGTCACTCACGTCGATTTTTCCGCGCGGGTGCAAACGGTCGACGAGAAACGGAATCCGCTTCTGTGCAAACTCATGCGGGAATTTTACAAAAAAACCAACTCACCCGTTTTGATCAACACGAGTTTCAATGTCCGCGGCGAACCGATTGTCTGCACACCCGAAGACGCTTTGCAATGTTTCATGGCGACGAACATGGATGTGTTGGTGGTGGAAAATTGCGTATTGTTGAAAGAGAAACAACCACAGGCAACGGAACATACGATCAACGAACACCTGGCAAAATTCGACCTGGATTGACGATAAGTATTTGAGCCGAAACTTATGATCGATATCGACTGGAACCCGACCGAAAAAAAATTGCGGATTTTCGCAGCGATTTTTTTTGTCATCGCCGCAATGATGGGCTATTGGGGATATCGACTTTCGGGTTCGACGACGGTCGGGTGGAGTATTACCGGCGTGGGATTTTTCCTGGCAGTGCTCAGCCTGGTTTCGCTGCCTGTCTGTCGTGCGGTTTACATCGGTTGGATGGGATTGTGTATGCCCATCGGCTGGGTGTTGTCTTATTTTATGTTGATCGTGCTGTTTTTTTTCGTGGTGACTCCCATCGGATTATTGATGAAACTCGTCCGCCGCGACCCAATGCAGCGTCAACTGGAACCGGGTCGAAAAAGTTACTGGGAAGCGAAAAAAACACGGTCGCCAAATACAGACCGCTACTTCCGCCAATTTTGAGAAGCTTCGCAAAACGGTTACCGATGAAGTTTCCTGGGGGCAGCTCCAAAGACCCTACGCACTCTGACGTGATGTCCGACATTTCTTAATTCGATACTAACATCTCTTTGCTTCTCCGTCTGAGAGCATTCATCAATTCGTCGAGATCGTCTGGGGTTGTCAACGGGTTAATCAGCGTCACCCGAAATGCAGGCAGGCCGTCTTCACTGGTGGGAGTGATATAAAATTCGCCAGAACGGATCAATTCCTCTCGTAACTTCAAAAGGAACGATCCCAGGGTTTCAGGATCCGTGCTCTTCAACCCTTCCGGCTGAAAACGAAACACAACGATATTGCATTCGGGGCGATGCAAAGGCTCGAAGTCGTCGGCTGCAAGAAGTTTTTGGTAAAACGACTGTGCCAGGTCGAATGTGATGTCAATCAAATCCTCGAACAGCTTCGATCCGTACAGAGACCAGATCCCCCATAACCCGTAAGCTGTTGCACGTTTTGTGCATCCCATCGATTTCAATCCCATATCGAAATCGGCTTGATCCCCATCCAGCACGTCGAACAGATAGGGGGTATCCTGCTTGAACGACGCAAAGGCATGTTTTTTGTGTTTGAAAAAGACAAACGCCGAGAGCGCAGGCACGAAGAGCATTTTGTGAGCGTCCCAAATGAGACTGTCGCAACGCTCGATTCCTTTCACCAGATGTTTGTGCCGTTCGCTGAAGAGCACTGCCGCCCCGTGCGCTGCATCGACATGAAGCCAGACATTGTGTTTTTCGCACACATCCGCGATTTCGTCCAAAGGATCGAACGCCCCGATGGGTGTTGCACAAGCACATGCGACAACGGCAATCACGGGACGGTTCTCCGTTTTGAGTCTTTCTAAAGTTGCATTAAGTTTCACGGGATCGATTTTGCGATGTTCGTCCAACTGGGCTTTGACGATGTTGTTGGTTCCTATTCCCAACATTCCCGCTGCCCGAGTTGTGCTGTAATGCGATTCCGCATGGGCGACGATGACCGGTTCCTGTTCAACGGATCGAATCCCCTCGCCCCAGACGGAATTGAATGCGACATTCCGCGCCGCCAGAAGAGCGGTCACATTGGCAAGCGATCCGCCGTGTGTGAGAAATCCGCTGAATTCACCATCACTCCAGCCGATCATCTTTCCCAACCGCTCGACCAACGCCAATTCGATCGAAGTCGACCACGGTCCCATTTCATAGATCCCGACGACGTTGTTGACGAGAGCGGTTACGGCGTCAAAAATTCCGGCCATCGGAACCGTTGCAGGAACCTGATGCCCCATGTAATGCGGGTGATGCAGCGTTTGTCCCCGCGAAAGGGTTGTGGAAATGAGTTCGTCGAATCGGTCAAGGAAATGATCCGGATCGAGTGAATTGTCCTGGAAAAAGGAATCGGCCAAGGCAATATTTTCTTCAGGTTCGTGCCAGTTGAGCACGTGACCTTCCCCGGCGATGGCCTTGCTGAAGTGGCTCTCTAGATGCGTGGCCAACCTTTGTATCGCTTCTCCGAGCGGTTTGGAGTCGTAAATTTTTCGGATACGTAGGCGAGATTGTTCCAATTGTTGGGATTCGGCGGAGACTGTCATGCCAGTTTATTCTGAAAGATGAGGATTTCGAGGAAAAATTTTCCGTAGAGAATTCGCGAGATAAAATAAGATATACGAGGAATCGTGAAAAAACGACAATCAATAATGAGGGGAATCGTTATTCTACAAGGATGTCTCAAAGTAAGTCGAGGTTCTGCAGACACAGAAGGTCACTCATGAATTTCTGGCGAACATTTTCTTTGTTTTTGACGGCTACCTTGTTCGCAGGGGGTTGTTTCGAGGCACCCAAAAGTTCAAGCATTGGTAACAAAAAATCGTCCTCGAAAACAACGAAGAAGATGTTTCCGTTGCCGGAAAGGCGGGTCAACAATTTAGTCCGTACCGCGGATGGAGTCGGGTATCGTCATCGACCGACACAAAGCACGTTCGACAGACCGCGCGGATGGCAATTCGACAAATACGGAAAACAGGCGGGCATTGTCTATTTGAAGATGAAAAACCCTCAAACCGGAGATCGTCTCGACATCGGCTGGATGCGGAAAAACGGTGACCTGAAGTCGGTTGTGCAAATCCGTCTGGATCATTGGGCCGAAAAAGACGGTGCGCAAAACGTATCACCACTGAAAATGATCACGCTGAGAAACCGAACCGCCCTTTTTGCATCGAGAATCTCTCACGACAGCCAAGGAAAAAAGTTCTGGGAAACCAGTTATTTTTTTGAGGCGACCGAATCCGAGGAACAGTCAGCGAAAAACGAGAAACCATTATTGAACCATCGCTCGTGGTTGATCACGATTCGAACCGACTCGACTCATGGACCGGTCGATGCACTGGCGCTTTCGATGGCGAATCATCTCAAATGGACCGTCGGCCCCAAGGGTTTCGATTCCGGTCAGTGAATTTACGAGTTTTCTCGCAGGGGGATTGCATCACACGTTAAACGTAATCGACTACGCGAATTCGATCACGGACGCATCTCTCATTCGAGAATCGCAAAATTCACTCGATCATCTCGTTTCATAAATTTCTTCATTTTTTCTCGAAATTACGTTTTTTCTGTCCAGTACGGACAAGTTGTAGTAGAATCGTAGACCTGTTGACAGCTTTTTCGATTAAGAAAAGTTGCGATTCGGAAAGGGTCACGATGAGTAAAAATTTGTATGTGGGAAATTTGGCCTACGCGACAACTGCTGACGATCTTTCCACCGCGTTTGCGGAATTTGGAGTTGTTGTGAACTCGCAGGTCATCTCCGATCGTGAAACCGGTCGCTCTCGGGGATTCGGCTTCGTCGAAATGGAAGACGGAGCGGATCGCGCCATCGAAGAAATGAACGGCAAAGAATTTCAGGGACGCGCCCTGATCGTCAACGAAGCCCGCCCCCGACGCAATCCCTGAACGCGGTAATGGGAAGATCTCTCCCGAGAAGGGTTATTCTTCGGGCGATTCGCTGGAAAACTACCACTCTGTTGCGTTATCCTACATAGAGTATGCCAACATCGTTGGTCCCTCCTCTCATTGTTTCGTTTTCCGCGAAAGATTCTTCCATGAAATCGCAAACAACACGCCGCCAGTTCCTTCAGACATCCACCGCAGCAGGAGCCGCCTTCTGGGTGGGAAATTCTTTCGCCGAATCGGAAACTACCTCGCCGAACGAAAAATTGAATATCGCCGTTGTGGGAACGCAAGGGCGCGCCAGTGGGAATATCGGGCAAATCAACAAACAGAACATCGTCGCCTTTGCGGATGTCGATTCGGTCTCGTTGGGAAAACGATTGAAAGAGTTTCCCTCGGCGAATCGCTACAAAGATTTCCGCAAGATGTTCGAGAAGGAAGATAAAAACATCGACGCGGTTTTGGTCTCGTCGCCGGATCATATTCACGCCCCCGCAACGGCCATGGCAATTCGCATGGGCAAACACGCTTATTGCGAGAAACCATTGACGCACACCATTTTCGAAGCCCGCACACTCGCTCAACTTGCGAAAAAACACAATGCTGTCACTCAGATGGGAACCCAGATTCACGCGGGAAATAATTACCGTCGTGTTGTGGAATTGATTCGATCCGGGGCCATCGGCAAAGTGACCGAAGCCTACGCCTGGGTTGGGAAAGGATGGGCAGACGGTCGTTTTAAGTTCGGTAAACCGGCTCCTTCACGTCTCGATTGGGATTTATGGTTAGGCCCCACACAAAAACGACCCTACACCGAAGGAGTGCATCCGGCGAGTTGGCGGAAGTTCTGGGATTACGGAAGCGGAACGCTTGGCGATATGGGCTGTCACTACATCGACCTCATTTTTTGGGCACTGAAATTGAAACATCCCACCCATGCCTGGGCGGAAGGCCCGTCTGTTCATCCAGTGGGTGCACCCCGTTGGTGCAGCACGCATTGGGCATTTCCAGCCCGCGGAGAAATGCCACCGATGACGGTTCACTGGTCGGACGGCGGCAAACGACCGGATATTCTCGCAACCTTGAAACACAAAAACGGAAAACCGATCAAATGGGGTGACGGGCAACTCTTCGTCGGTCACAAAGGGATGATTCTGTCGTCGTATAGCAACCATCTCTTATTACCCGAGGACAAGTTCGAGGGATTCGAACCGCCCAAACAGACGATTCCCAATTCGATCGGTCATCACAACGAATGGATTCAAGCCTGCAAAACCGGTGGGAAGACCACATGCAATTTCGAGTATTCCGGCGCACTTTCTGAGACTGTCCTGTTGGGAACGGTTGCTTTTCGTGTCGGCAAGAAAATCGCATGGGACGCGAAGAATATGAAAGCCACGAACTGTCCCGAAGCGAACGACCTGGTTCACAAGGAATACCGCAAGGGTTGGAGTTTGTAGTTTCGTCGATTGACGGAGAATTCTATCGTCGTACTCATTGGTGACCGGTAGTTGATTTTGTTGCTGTTCTTCGCGCAGCGCGCGAGTTTGTTTGCACTTAAATCCGAGGTTTCTTGCCGGCGTTGCCCAGTTGGTATTCTTTCACCAATCGCAAGACCGCGCAATTTCGCTGCACGCTTTGCTTTTCGTTTATTCGCTTACCTTGTGATCGAAAAGTTTTCGTAACCGCAAAGACGATAAGTTTTTGGGGGTCGGTACGTTCGGAGTTTCTCGCCCCCCTCGTTTCTAAAGCTGCGGGAAGTTCACCGTTTAACCTTTGTTTGTAGCATCGCTGTCATCCTTTGGAATTACTGACCTATGAAAAGCCTGCTGGAAAAAAAAGATCGCTGGGGAAACCGAGCAGGGTTGTGGGTCATGACCGCTGCCGTTTTTCTGATACCCGTCGGTTGGTGGTCTTTTCAGAAGATCGAACTTCATAACGACGTGGAAAACTGGCTGCCGCACGACGATCCTCAATCGGAAATGTTGCGGTGGTACAAAGGGCAGTTCGGTGTCGAGAATCGCATACTGGTTTCGTGGGACGGCAGCTCGTTGAACGATCCCCGAACGGCGTTGCTTGTCGATAAACTGATGGGAACAAAAGACTCGCAAGGCATTCGACATGGCGGGATCGAGCATGTTAAGGCTGTGATCACACCGCAATCCGTCATTCACAAAATGTCTGAAACCAGCCGGGGTAAAATCGACACAGACGAAGCTCTAAACCGATTGGAGGGTGTCCTCGTCGGTAAAGGAAAACTCAAAATCAAACTCTCCGAACGGGGACGAAACGCTGTTCGTCGTGTGAAACAACTCCTCGAACACCGGCTCGAAGATGAGTTCGGTTTTTCAATTACGTTTCACGATTCGTATTGGAAAAACCTCGATTCGATCGAGCTTCCTGAAGAGGTCTATCAAGACGATACCTTCCCGACCCCCGATGATCATGATTTCCAGATATCGTGGAGAGGAATGCACCAAGATTTGAAGAAGACTGGAGAAATCGTAAGAGTTGTCACCAACCTGCATGACACGTCAGTTTCCGGTGAGTCGTATCCGCTTGTCGAAAAGTGCTTCTTCTTCAAAGGGTCTCCAATTGCCGTTGCGGTCGTTCTTTCCGATGCAGGTTCCGCAGACGAGAAAGGTTCGATTGCGGCGATTCGCCAAGCGGCGGAAGAGAGTCTGATTCCTGAAGAGGCACTGCATCTCGGTGGAAAGACCATCGCCGGGACGACCCTCAATCGGGAAGTCAGAAAAACAGCCTGGAATACCGATGCCAGCATGTTGGCGTTCCACAAGCGTTCGCCCCTGGTCACTTCGATAGTCGTTGGCATTATGCTCGCATTCCTGCTGTTACGAAGCATGAGGATGGCGGTTTTGGTGTTGATTGTTGCGAACTACACCACATTTCTTGCGGTTTCGATCGTTCCTGTTACTCACGGGAGCATGAACATGGTGCTGGTTGTGATGCCAACGCTGCTCTCGGTGTTGACGATTTCCGCAGCGATTCACGTCGGTAATTACTGGAATTGGGCAGCAAGCGAAAATCCGCAGGATGCTGTCGCTCGGGCAATCAAAATGGCGAGACAACCCTGTTGGCTGGCAAGTATCACGACAGCTATCGGAATGATTTCTCTGGCGACCAGCTCGCTCACGCCGGTGAAAGATTTCGGTATTTACTCCGCCATCGGTTGTTTGATTTCTGCAGTTGTTGTGTTGTACGTTTTTCCGACTCTTCTGGAGTATTGGTCTCCCAATTCTCCGCCAAAAGGAGAGATGTCTCGCTTCGGCTGGAAGTTATTGGGAAGAGTTCTGATTCGTCGTCGCTGGTTGGTGATTGTCATGTTCGTCGCCGTGTTTGCCGCGGGCACCTGGGGATTGAAACAGTTCCGTACCGAGACCAAAGTCATTAAATTTTTTCCCGAAAAATCTCGCATTACGAAAGACTATCGATTTCTGGAAGACGAACTGGCTGGAATCCTTCCGGTGGATATCGTTGTGAAATTCGACCGCAAGAGCCAGGACGATTTGAATTTTCTGCAACGCATGGAGATGATCAGGAAAATCGAAGCTGGTCTTCGCGAAACTTCAGAGATTAGCGGTACGTTTTCTCTGGCCGATTTCTTTCGTCCCGAAGATGCTCCCTCCGAAGATGCTCGCAGAACAAAGAAAATGGCGTATTATAAAAAAGCGAGCGAGACGGAAAATCGTATTCTCAAGAGTGGCAAAACGTCTTCTTCATTCCTCTCAAAGGTCTCGAAAAAGGACGTTCTGAAAAGAGCGGACGGACATCGATTTCAGCTCCAAAAAAATGACGAACTCTGGAGAATTACTGCGCAGGTTGCTGTGATGAACAACCGTAGTTATGCGGATCTTGCGACGCAAGTCGATGAAATTGCCAAATCCGTTTTGAAATATCATCCTGGCACAGATCATCTGGTGACGGGAACGGTTCCCATTTTTCTGCGGACTCAGCAAGCGGTCTTGAAGAGCCTGGTCCTCAGTTTTGGTTTAGCGTTTGCCTTGATTGGATTCATGTTCGTCATTCTTCTTCGCAGTCCGCTTGCAGGGATACTGGCAATGATTCCCAATCTCTTTCCAGTGGGGGTGATTTTTGGGTTGGTTTCGTGGTTCGGAATGGCGATCGATATTGGAACGATGATCACGGCATCGGTGGCACTTGGAATTGCGGTCGATGGGACACTGCATCTTGTGATCTGGTTCCGAGAAGATTTGAAAAAAGGAGTAAGCAGAAGTCGGGCGGTGATCGATTCACTGGCACACTGCGGACCCGCCATGACGCAGACTGCCGTGGCTTTGGGGCTGGGATTATTGATGCTTTGGCCGACCGACCTGATTCTCATCAGTCGCTTCGGCTGGATGATGGCGGCCCTTATCGGAACGGCACTCGTGGCGGATGTGATTCTTCTGCCTGCGTTGCTTGCAGGTCCGCTAGGCTATGTGATTCAAAATAAAACGATTTCTGCGAATGTTGTCGATGACGACGAGAATGGTTCACCCCGCACTGTGAGAAAACCGCACTTTCTCAGCATTGGTGCGAAACGGGGTCGTTCTTTTCGAGTAGACAGTCAAAAATAATTCGTTCAAAGTGAAATGTGCTAATCGATCGTCTCGGATTCTTCTTCATCCCGATTCCAGGCGGAACGGTCGAAGAACATGTCGATTGCCATCCATAACGATCTTGCGTACCGAAAAAAGATGAGCGGAAATAAAACAACATACACCGCAAACGGTACGACCAGATTTTGCTGGGGTACTCTCAAGACGAATAAACAAACAATGTATCCTACAGTCACCGAAAGAGCGGTTGCGCCGTAGTTGACATAAGTTGAACCCAAAAAATAGCCCGGATCTCGTTCATAGCGATAGTGACATTGCGAGCAGGACTGATTCATCTTGAAAAGACCCGTAAAGAGCTTGCTACCGGAACAACGCGGACAGCGGAGCTTTAAGGCTCTCTTAAGAAGAGTTTGAAATGGTGGTTTTTCGAAATTGCGTAACGTTGGCAGCATGGAAAGGAAAAAACGGCGGTTCGAAAGTCGATGGAACGGTGGTTATAAATCACACTCACTTAGACCCATCTTAGCGGGTCGGTCTCCGTTTCGCTGGCGAACACCGTGATTTGAGGGTTCTCTTTTTGTAATTTTTTGGCCAGAGTTTCCATTGCAGGTCGTTCTGAGAGGTAATGGCCGAGAAGGACCAACGAAATCCCAAGTTGCCTGGCTTCGAGGCAGGTGTGAAAACTCGTTTCGCCGGTCACAAACAGGTCGCAATTTTGCTCGTGAACTTCCTGCAGATATTCACCAGCCGCTCCGCAGGCAATGGCGATGCGGCGGATCGTTCGATTGTCGTCACCGACATAGTGCGCATGATCCAGGTTCAATTGTTCTTTCATTACCGCAATCCAGTCGTACAAACGGAGCGAATCTTGAAGTTCGCCAATTCGTCCCGCTCCCAGAATCGAATCCGTTTCCTGTCCCTCGTTCGAGACAAGCCTTGCAAACGGCCTGATCGGTACGATCGAATTCAACTCCAATTTCTGCGCAAGTTGATCGTTAATTCCGCCTGGCACATTATCGTAACCGGTATGTGGACTGTAGACAGAAACATTTGCTGCTGCCAGTTTTAACAACGTTCTTCCTTCGACCGACTGCGAAGTTAATTCCTGGACCGGACGAAAAAATAAGGGGTGATGCGTCACAACGAAATCGACTTCGTTCCGAATCGCTTCTTCGGCAACGTCCCGGGTAAGCGTCAAGCAGGTCATGATTTTGGTGACCTCTTGTTCGTTGTCTCCCAGAAGAAAACCGACATTATCCCAGTCTTCCGCCAGAGTGACTGGAATTATTTCTTCGAGGTATTCTATGATTTCGCGAACGGCGGTCATGGTGGTATTTTCTCGAAAAAAAGTCGCATCTCTCGAATTCTATCCAAAGATTGAGCAGAAAGGAACCGGCGCAGGAAGTGCTTGAAAGCTTGTACGATATCTGTTCCGTCATCGTAGAAACAAATTTTAAAGGATCGATCGATTGTCTGTTCGAACTAAAGTTGGGAATTCTGCAAAAACGTTCGAGTTAATCGAGACGACCGGAGACGTCCATAAGCAACAGGATTATCAGGGTCAATGGTTGCTGCTCGTTTTTCACAGGCATCTGAGGTGACTTCCCTGCCGCGATCATCTGTTGCAGTTGCAACGACGGAAACACGAAATCGACGACTTGAAGCTCGCGGTCTGTGCGGTCACCTTCGAGGTGATGGAGATGGCACAACTTTATGTGAAAGACACCGCATGGCCTTGGCCGTTGTTGGTGAATGAAAATCGCACACTCTACAAAGCTTACGGGATGGGATCGGCAAAACTCTGGGATTTAATGGGGCCTGCTGCGTGTTGGAAATATCTGAAATTGATGGCGAAAGGCCGTCTTCCCAAACCGCCGACTGGCGATATTTATCAATTGGGTGGCGATGTGCTGATCGACCCGGATGCTATCGTGCGGATTCATCACGTCGGCTCCGGTCCCGCGGACCGTCCGAAAGTCTCGGATTTGCTTGAGACTGTGCGAAAAGCGAATGAATAGTATCTGGGGGCTCGTGACGAACAACAACCTCATCATTGTTGGAGCAAGTGTTCGAGCGGCGGCACAATCGGCGCATCGAGCGGGATTGATTCCTGTCGGTTGCGATCTCTTCGCGGATCGAGATCTGCGAGAGATTTCTGAAACATATCGGATCAAGGACTACCCTCGTGAAGTTCTCTCTCTTCTGGACGATCTGCCCAATGATCGATGGATGTTTACAGGTGCTTGGGAAAATTATCCCGAATTGGTTGCGCAGATTTCGAAACGAAGAGCATTGCTTGGAAACCCAGAGCAAGTGCTTCGATTAGTTTGTGATCCGTTTCGGGTCAGCGATATTCTGAACAAGGCGCAATTACCGACTGCGGAAATAAGAAAGCGTTGTGATCCGCCGAGCGATCATAGGCAATGGTTATTAAAACCGGTTCATTCCGGTGCTGGTGTGGGGATCGCAAAGTGGAAACGGAATTCCGGCCAAAAAAAACGGCTCGGTGAGAGCCTCGCCCTCCCGAATCGTGAAAAATTGTCGATTATTGAAAATGATCGAGGTGACGATACGTTTTACTTTCAGGAAACGATTGTCGGCCAATCTTATTCGGCTATATTTTTTGCGACCGAGCGACGATGTTGGATGTGGGGAGTGACCAGGCAACTCGTCGGAATCACTCAACTTGGTGCGAAGCCATTTTCCTATTGCGGATCTTTAGGACCGATCGACCTTCCCGGGAAATTGCAGTTTCAGGTCGAGAAAATCGGAGATGTTCTCAGAGCCTCTTTTGGACTCCGTGGAATCTTCGGTGTCGATTTCATTGTGAGGGACGGCGAGGCCATCACCATCGAAGTGAATCCAAGGTATCCCGCCTCGGCAGAAGTTCTGGAGTATGCAACTGGGAAATCGGCCATCTCGTTACATGCTTCCTGTTTCGATAAAGGAGACGAGAATCATTTTCCGATGGGAATCGGTGAAGCGACGGCCTTATCGGGAAAGACAATTCTCTTCGCTCCGCATCGCGTGCAGGTTCCCGATCTTTGTCCGTTGCGGAAAACCGAGGGAACCCGTGGAAATCCCTCGCTTGCAGATATCCCTGAGGCGGGTTCACAAATTGGAACCGGACATCCTATCTGTACCGTTTTAACCTGTGAAGAAAATCCAGAATTATCTTTACGAAAGCTCTCCGAACGAGTTGTGACTTTACAAAAAGTGTTGGGAATTGAGACGACAGATTCAATCTTCGAAGCAATGAAGAAAACGCAAAAGTATGGTTTTTCTTGAACAGCTTTGCGATCATGGTTACTATCGTAGAAGTACAAAATCCAGTATTTCACTGTTTGCGAAACATTTTCTTATTGTCCCTGATCGATCGAGAAAGAGAAAAAACGCTTAGACATCATGACTCAAGAGACCGACATTCGAATTGTGGAAGTGGAATGCAATTTCGAACCTGTGGAATTTCGGGCACCCTTGAAATTCGGTGGCCGGGTGATGGAACGGACCGACTTGATGAACGTCACCGTGACCGTCGAAACTCGACGTGGAACGCAAGCAACCGGCGAAGGAAGTATGCCGGTCGGGAATATCTGGGCTTGGCCATCGAGTTCCGTTGCCCCTTTAAATACCGAACGGGCGATGAAATCGTTCCTCGAATCGATCGTCCACTTGGCAAATGACTACGACGAGTTTGGGCATCCTCTCGATCTCTGTTATCGGTTCTCGGCGGAATACGAGCATCAGGGAAGGGCGATTTCCCAAAAGCTGGGGATCGACGAACCGCTTCCCGAACTCGCCCAACTGGTGGCCGCAAGCCCTATCGATGCCGCTCTGCACGATGCTTTCGGCCGCGTTCACGGATTGAATTCCTTCGATACCCTGGGCGAGGAATTTGTCGCTCACGATTTGTCGGAGTATCTCGATGATCGGTTCGCAGGCGAATATCTCGATCAATACACCCTGCGAAAGCCGAAACCGAGGTTGCCGTTGTATCATCTGGTCGGTGCCCTCGATCCCTTAACCGAAACGGAGATCGAAAATCGAATCGACGACGGACTGCCGGAAACCTTACCCGAATGGATTCTCGCCGACGGTTTGACGCATCTCAAAATCAAGTTGAACGGCGACGATTTGGATTGGGATGTCCAGCGCGTTCTTGCCGTCGAACGAATTACGGCGGAGACTCAAAGTCAGCGAAACCAATCCGTATGGTACTACTCCTGCGATTTCAACGAGAAATGCGAGAACGTCGATTACATTCTCGCTTTTTTGAATCGAATTCGCGAGTCTTCCGTCGAAGCGTACGACCGTATTCAATACGTCGAACAACCGACTCATCGCGATCTTGCAGCTCATCCCGAAAACAAAATGCACGAGGCGGCCAAATTGAAACCGATTGTCATCGACGAATCGCTGACCGATTACGACGCCTTACTGTTGAGTCGCGAAATGGGTTATTCGGGAATTGCCCTCAAAGCATGTAAGGGGCAAACGGAGTCGCTGTTTCTTGCCGCAGCCGCTCAAAAGTTTGGTATGTTTTTATGCGTGCAGGATTTAAGCTGCCCAGGATATTCGTTCTTGCATTCCGCCAGTTTGGCTGCGCACATACCCGGTGTCGCAGCCATCGAAGGTAACAGTCGTCAGTATTGCCCGGGACCGAACAAAACGTGGGCCATTCGCTACCCTGGGATGTTCAAACTCGCAGACGGCTCGGTCGAAACCGGTTTGCTTGGCGGAATCGGTTTGGGATTTTAGCAGGAAGCATTGATTGAATGTATTTCAATTGAACGGCCTGAGCTATACATCCTACTCGTTTCAACGCGAATAATCGGTCTAATCGTAGAGGTTGTATGGGTCGCATCCCCCATACACCATAAGTTGCAGCGAAGTCTGACGTTAAGTCGAGAATGATAACGTGGAGTTGCGCTGAACGTGCTACATCACGGTAATTGGATATTTGGGTCAATTTTATCTCTCAAGGCATTTTATGTCGGATCCTCTTCTCAAAACGTTCGGATTACTCGAATCGAGTTCGAATAAACATGCGCCAACAGTCCTGATCGAAGCGTTAGATTCCTCGAACGATTTCATCAAAGAAGCCGCTGTGCAGGGTTTGCTCAAGCAGGGAAATACAAGGGGACTGGTGGAAGTCATTCGCCGTCTGCATTCCTTAAGCGAGGAAAGCTATGATATTCTCAAGAGTATGCTGCCCAAGATGCAATCGGCCTTGAAGCAGTGTCTGTTGCACGGAGATTCCGAACTTTGCAGTAACTCGATCGAGATTGTTCATCAGGCGGAATCGTTCTCTCAAATTCCCTCGTTGTTGGAGATGCTCAAGGGAGAGTCGAACGAACACACCAACGACGTTCTCCGAACTTTTCAATACCTTGTGGACCGTCTTTACGAATACTCCGAATACCGACAGACCACGTCTCATTCGAAACAGAGTCACGTCATTACTACTCAAACGAAAAAAGACGTCCTGTTCGCTTTGGATCAGGCTTGCAACTCGTTCGAAGAGTACTTCGCCAAAAAAGAAATTTCCGAAGCCATTCTGGTCCTGGGATCTCCCAGCAGCAGTGTCGTGAAAAAGGCGCTTCTTCAGGCTGGAGACGAATGTCGCAATCTCGCGAACGAACATATCATGACGAGTACTCATCCGGGTGTGATGCAACTCGTGTGCGATTTTATGAGGCAATCGTATCCCAATCCCAGGGTATTCGATGCGTTCGAATCGCGTTTCGATCCGGAGTTCATCACGTTTCTTCTTCGTTGGTTGCCGGCTCGACTCAATCAGGATCAAATGAAAAATTTTAGTCAAGTCCAGAAAATTCCCTGGTTGATGACCCACGATCCCAAATTGGATTATCTACCGTCGGAACTGCAAGTGAAACTGGTCGGGTTCGTCATGGTTACAGGCATCCCCACCGATTGGAAAACTAATTTTCACGAATGGATTGTGAAGAACGGAACTCCAGAAGCCCGCCTGGCTGCTGCCGAGACGATGGCCTCTTTCGACCAGAATGCCGTCCAAAACATCGTTTACGATGGTTTGGAATCGGAAAACGAAGAAGTACAGGCATGGGCAACCTCGCAATTGAGAACTCGCGGAATTCCCGAAAAGTGGACGATGTTAATCGAACGACTCGATTCACCAATGGAATCGGTGAAAGCTGCAGCACAAGAAGAATTACGCAGTTTTAACCTGTCTCAAATGCTCGATGCCTTCGACCAGATCGATCCTGACGCTTGCCGAAAAGCGGGTGATTTGATTCAGAAGATCGATCCAGGTTGCATCGCGAAACTGGAAAAAGAGCTTGAAAATCCGGTCCGGCGGAAACGAATTCGTGCAGCGCGTGCCGCTTTAGCCTTAAATATGCACGAAAAAATCGAGAAATCGATCATCGAGATGTTAAAAGACAAAGACTCTCACGTTCGCAGAATCGCTGTGGAAATTCTTGGCGAAATCGATACCGAAGATTCGAAAAGGGCGATTAAGCTCATTCAATTCGATCCCAGTATCCGAGTGAAAAACGAAGCCGCGAAAGCCCTTGCAAAGCTCGAAGCGAAAAATACACAATCGTCTTCACCATCTGCAAATACCAAAAGCGATTTTGCAACACAGCAGACATCATAAACGATCAACTATTAAAAACTTCAAGGTGTCGAGGAAATGTTCTACTACTTCTATTTGTTTGCACAAACCAACCTGGGAAGATCGTTTCAACGACATTCGCGAAACAGCAAATCAATTTTCGCCAATAAGTCTCTCATTCTAATTGTCCTGGGGATTGGTGCTGTCTGGGCCGGTCTTTACTACTGGGACAAATGGCGTAAAAAAAACGTAGCGGCAAAGAGTTCGACCGATGAACTGTTCGACGAATTGTGCCAAGCACATCAACTGGTCAAAGCCGAGAGACTGCTATTAAGCAAAGTGTCGGAAGATCGCAAACTTGACGATCCCGCACTGCTGTTCGTCAACCCGGAACTGTTTTCGAATTCGGTCAGATTTTCGGTCTCCGACGAGAAACGTCTTGAATCGCTAGCGAAAAAACTCTTTGGGAAGCACTGGGAACAGCCGCAGACATTGTAAAGCTCGATGGGAGATCGAAAACGATCCAGGCCGATGTACTTTTCAGGGTTCTCTGCTCACCAGGTGATTCGCGAACCGACGACAAAAGTGAAATCGGGTTCCAGGCCTCGTTTCAAATCGCGCACCGCCGGAAGTTGTAGCGATGCTTCCACAATTATTCTGGGCAGTGCCAGTTGTAATCCGGGCGCGACATAAACAAGATGACTGCCATCGGTAAGATAAGAGCCATTGATCTCGAAGATGGTATTGAGTTGCCAGAATTTCTCGTCCACAGTCTGTCCGATGATCAACACATAAGTATAAGCCATGTCGTAGCGCATTTCGTCGTCGCCGAAAACCCCCCGGCCAGTATTGAAGTTCCAGAACCAATCGAGATCGAGTCCCCAAGACAAGGATTGATAGGTCCAGACTGTTCCCAGAAATGGATCCCAGGAATCGGAACTGAAGTTCTTGTCGAAACTCGGCACTTCAAGTCCACCGAACACCGACCAACGTGTCGTTTCGCCTTCTTGATCTTCTTCGAATAAACGGTACTTGGCAAAGAATCGCATATCGCCCACGCCGAAATCGTCGAGATCTCGGAAAGCACCGGGTGGAGCATGAGGTCGGGCGGTGCCAGTTCGTTTCACCAGGGGAAGAACACCAAAAATCGTGAGGTTTTCCCGTACGCCATACGCCAACACTTGCGGGCTGACAAGCACGTTGACATCACGCTGAGGCGAACCGAGGCTGCTGTTCGATTTCAGAAATCGCAATTGCGAACGATAAACGTATTGACCTTCTCCCGGTGCAATCGCGGTGTTGGTGTTGATACCTGTGTTGCCTGAGAGCCGCTTTCGAATCTCCCAGAGTGAAGATATTTTTGAAGTTTTGCGATTCGCAGAGAGCGAACGAACCTTCTTTTTCTCGTTCGAATCGATTTGGAAATCTGAGCCGATGGAATACGATCCACGAGGATTCCATCCATCGAGAATCAATTCACTGGAATCCAACCCGGCGGAATCCAAGTCATTACCCAACCCTGGTTTCGGGGGTTTGGGGACATTCTTATTATCGTCGAGTCCCGGGAGAGGTGGCTTCGGAGTTTCCGGTCCGGAATTCGGAGCGGATTGCTTTTCGACCGGTTTCTTAGCCTGAGTCTTCTCGCCCAGTTGAATAAGCAGATGACATCCCGGTAAACCTGCCGCCAACGCCACAAGAAAGGTCGTTCTTGCTAAGACGATTCGCATCACCCCAAACGCCGCAGATTCTCGCATATTCCCCCTCATCACTATTATCGTCATAATTGTGATAATCCATCAGCCTATTGCGTTTATCGGCATTAGACCGTAGTGTGGACTTGAAGGAATCTGTGGAGAATTGCGTACTTCTACCGATCTTCTTTGTCTTTTGGACTCTTTGCTTTCGCAAAAGCAGTGAATAATTCTTCATTTACGGAATTCGACGCAATAGCTTGCGGAACCACTTTAGCTGGAATTCGGAGAGTCACATTACCCGGCAAGCACGACATGGGATCGCATACCTGCGTAGAAACTTGGATCATCCACTCGTAATCTCCAGGATTCACCTGTTTCCCAACACTGCCTGAGAGGTAGTGAACCGTTTTGCCGGCATGTAACCAAACCCAGGTGTTGCCTGCCTCCCCAAAGTCTTGATTCTCTTTTTTTCCTTGAGTATACCGAGGAGCATCGAACAGAAAACCGTCCGCAGAGAGGAGTGCGGCTCGCACCCGCGGCGGTCAGCCGACCGGTCAGCTCATACCGGTCACGCTGATGGTCACTTCCCGAAATTTTGCGGCTTCCGCTTTTGTAAGCGGTTTAGGATCTGTCACCTCCTCGGCGCGCTGTTGACATCCGAGTGTCAACAGCACACATGATGTCGTCATGAAAAACATTCTGCCGATTTTGGGAATCATCGTTTCTCTCCTTTTCTAATCTGACGCAACAAAGATTGAATGACTTCGTTTTTCGGTTGTAGTTTCTGGGCAAGTTCCAATTGTTTGCGAGCAGCGTCCTTGTGTCCCTGCATGAGATAGTGATACCCGACGAGAAACCGTTTTTCTGCTGTTGACTTCTTGCGAATCGAGTTCTCTAACTCCTTGAGTTGAGAAGTGTAGACTTTGGTCTTCTTGTAGTGTTCGCTCAATGTTTCCCAGTTCCAGGGCGAACTATGGTGCAGAGCCAAATGTGCCTGTTCCGCAGCATCTTCGTATTTATTTTGAGAAAACGAGACAAGCGAAAGAAACTGTAAGGCATCAGCATCGCGAGACTCGGATTTCGCGTCGAGCTTCTTCTTGGGATTCTTGGGATAAAGTTTCAGACGATTGGAGATAGACACTGCCATTTTCTCCGCCCGCTGGAAATTCCCATCGCGGAACGTTTTTCGGGCTGTGACTAATAGTTTATCGACTTCATCGGGCGGTGTTGCGAGCACGCTCCCTCTCTCGCCCGATTCTCCTTTCGGTGCCACAAACTTCGCTATAGAAAAACCGCTGCGACGGACAGCTTCTGAAACTTCGTTTTCCGAAAGTCGGACACCCTTTTTGGGTGTCATCGCAAAAATTCCCTTTTTGAAGCTTTCAACCTTCACCTTTTGGACCCCGGCAACCTGCCGGAGCTGCTTGACCACATTGGTCAGTCATGTCGGTCAGGTGATGCCTTTGACATAGACACGGTAATCGCCATTCGATGTCGAACTTGCCTCCCTTTGTTGAGACACCGATGCTCTGGGCGAGTCCGACAACAACACAAGCCACGCAAAAACCGAGGCGGCGAGGATGAGTTTGTATTTCGTGGGCATGGAAAAGTTTTCCTGAAAATTAGACATGGTTGATGGGAAATCGTTCATTGATTTATCGAAAGACAGATATTTTCTGTGAAAGCGAGGATTGTTCCACGGCACAATCCTCGAAAGCCGGTATGACAGGTTCAACTACTTTTTCTTTTTCTCGTGAATCACCTTTTGACGGCAACATGGGCGGACGTTTCAGAATCTTTCGCCGCTGTTTTTGCTTCAATCGGGCATTTGTCGCGACAACACTCACTCCGACTGACGACAACAATGCTGCATACGCTGGCCAGCACGCCGGGCATGTGACGCTCGGCAACAGTGAAATTGCGATGGCAGGTAGAGCCACGATAGACGTTAGAATTGAATCTCCGGAGTGACGATCACTCATCTTTCTTCATTCCGTAAGCAGAGTCCAAAGAATTTAGAATAGGGCAATCAGCGACGGGCCCTTGTCCCTGGCACGAGTCGGTCAAGTCCTTCAGCGCCTTATTCATACGACGAAGGGTTCGGATTTTCCCTTCGAAGTCTGCGATTTTCGCTTCGGCTCGTTTCTTGACGTCGGCACAAGTTGTGGAAGAATCCAACCGTAGAGACAGAAGTTCCTTGATCTCGCTGAGAGTGAAGCCAAGTTCTTTCGATCGCCTGATGAATAAAATGCGAGAGATGACTGTTGCTGCGTAATGTCGATAACCGGAACTCCCCCGTGGCGGTTCTCTAATCAAACCTTCACGTTCGTAAAACCGAACGGTTTCAATTCCTATTCCGGTTTGATGAGCAACTTTTCCTATAGTTAATGGGGTTTGCATTTCGGGTTTCTCTCCTTGTTGCCGATATGATACAGCCTGTACCATACTACGGAGTCAAGGGTACTTTCGAAATGTGTTCTCAGAAATCCCACTTTGAGGATGATTTCTTGTCGTTAAGCTGAATTCCGAAGAGCCAAGTCGCAGATTCTGCTAATCTTCGCGTTCGAATGGTTCTCGATTGATGCAATTCCAAAGAGAGGAATGCCTGATTGCATCGTAGCGACGGATTTTATAGAGGTCATCAATCAAGAAGCGTGAAACCCTCAGACGCTATTGGCTACCTCATTTCCCGATCTTCACCGGGGAATGCGTGAGTCTACCACAAAATTGAAATCGGGTTCCATCCCCCGTTTCATGTTTCGGACAGCCGGAAGTTGTAGCGATGTTTCCACAATCATGCTGCTCAAAACCAGTTGAATCCCAATTGCAGCATGAAATCGGCAGAGCGACTTGAGACTGGAATTGGGAGATGTCTTCGATAATTGAGTAGTCGCTTGAGGAGGCGACTGAGGTCAATCGATGATCGAATCCCCCCCAACGTGGAGTACTGAGGGTTTTCTGAGATTAGCCCCCCAGCCACCAACGTTCCCTGAATCGAGGGTCTCGATACTTGTGCTACTTTGATGTTCCTTTGTCCGCTACGGTTCCACCGAAGCCAGCGTCTTCGAGGGCGCTGATAAACCGACTGTCGTCTTCTTTGGAAGATTTTTCGACAAAGAGAGTCGCTGTCTTTGCATTGAAATCCACTTCAACTTTGCTTACACCCGGTAAGCTATCCAGTGCTTTTTGCACTCTGGGCGGTCAGCTAAGCGGTCATGTAAGACCTGTGACATCGATGCTCACTAGCCGGTATTTCGCCGCTTCGGCTTTAGTGAGCGTTTTTTGCTCTGCAACCCCATCGGACTGCTTCTGGCAGCCGAGAGTCATCAACGTACAGGATGCTGAGACGAAGAGCATCAACCCAAATTTTCGCATCATGGAATTAGTCCTTTTATAAGTAGATATTTCAGAACAAAGCTCGGATGCATTGTACTGGTCAGGATTGCAAAGAACAAGTACCGACTGCTTGCGACGATGTGATTCCTGTGTTCTGGAATCATTCCAGTAGAAACCGACATCGTACGATTTCCCATCAAGACCCGGGTTCTCAGAATTCTTGCGAATGCTGCTGACATGCGACGACAGTCTGGCAGAATTTCGACACGTTCAATATTAGAGCATCGAAAATTTCAGCCATCCCAGCTTTGATTGTGGGATTCGGGGACGGTCGAAACATTTTCCTGCTGAATTTTCGACATCAACATTTGCCAGGTTTCGCGGTGCATCTCCAGAATTTTAATTGCGTCGGCGATTTTTTGAGTATCCTGTTCGAGGTCGGCATCGACCAAATTTCGGTACACGAATCCAAACAGACCTTTGAGTTTGTCGACAAGTTCGGCATCGTGTTCGTCGTTCAACCCGCCGGTCAACTCCACGACAAAATCGCGACTGCGATTCAGAGCTTCGTGGACTCCCTCGAAATCTTTTCCCCGCATTGCTTGGGAAGCCTGTTTGGCAAAGCGGATTGCTCCGTCCACAACCAACATGTGTAATTTCTCGGGAGAAGCTGTCATGACTTGAGCTTCGAGATATTCGTCGTTTTGTGTCATTGTAATATTCTTTCGAGTTGACCTCAAGAAAATGAAGAGATATCGATTAGAGTATTCCCCTTCCCGCGGGTGTAATGGAAAGCGAGGAAATACCGGGTAACGCCTGTTGTTGAGATTGCAATGAAGAAAGAGTTTGCTCCATCTGTGCAAATTGGATTAACAGTCGATCTCGTTTACCTTGGAGTAGCACTTCCAACAGCGTGATGCGTTCACTCAGCGATTTCACCGATTTTTGAATGGATTGTTGTTCGAGCGCGAGACTTCCGGTCTCGGTATTCGTTAATTGTTTCAGTGATTCCTCGGCTATTTTGGAGAACCCATTTTTTTTATTGAGGAAAAAATCTGAGACCGCTTCGGGGTCTTCGGTAATGAGTTTGTCCAAACGGTTGTTGTTGATCGAAAGTTTGCCGTTCTTCAGTATTCGAATTCCCAGGTCGAACAAGCTGCGAATTTTTCCGGATCCACCCGTATTTGTCGAAATCAGTCGATTTAATCGATCCTCGGCCCTCAACACGGCACCGTTTCCCTGCAAAATTCCACTGACCTTGGTTTCGGTATCGAAACCGGTTTGATCGTCGACCTGTCCAAAAAACTCGTTCAAACCATCGACGAATGTGGTAATGGTATCTCGAACTTTTTTGTCGTCGCGAACCACGGTTACTTCGGCAGGTGAGGATCCCGGTTCCAAAACCGTGACATCCAATCCCGTTACTGCATTTTCGAAACGATCGTTACTGGATGTAACCAACAAAGCTGTGCCATCGCTGTTCCCGATCTGCAGCAAAGCGTCCTGACCGGATTCCAGCGTGTTCAAACCAAGATTCAAACCCAGGTCTTCGACAACAAAGCGTCCCTGTCTCCCCGATTCGTTCGATCGCAAGACCAGATGATATGGAGAGAACGGCGATCGGTCATCGAAGGTACTCGCCGTGGCGAACCCGGTGACTCCATTTATCTGATTCACGAGATCGTTGAGTGTTTCTCCCTGGGATACGTCAATCACAATGCGAAACCGGCTGTCGAGTCGTTGTTTTCCATCGGAACCGATCACAGAAACTCCTGTCAGTTTCAAATCTTTGGCAGCGTTGGCATCGAGATCTTCCACGCTCAACGTACCCGGTCCGCCTGCTTCGTCGATGAGCACGAATCCGTCGCCAGTCGAATTCAACTCCGCGCGAACGGCAACTCCAGAAGCCGTGTTGATTCGCAGAATTGCATCGCCGACGTTTTTAACGGCACCGGTAATGCTGACGGTTGCCGAGTTTCCTCCAGAATCCGTGATCAGGATATCTCCCGTGCTAATCGGAGTACCGGATTTGGTAAGCCCGTCCAACGACGTCGCCTCGTTGACGTATCTCAGTTGCAGCGAACCGGAATCGAGCGAACTTGAAGCTGCGTTGAATTCAATTCCCAACTGTCCGGCTAAGGTGCTAGTCCCAACGTCGGCAACAACCAGATTCCCGGTTCCTGCTGACGTGTCGGAAATTTCGAGCCCCGTTCCAGCCCCGTTGACTCTTGCTCGTAACGAAAGTCTATTGCCGGTGGATGTTTTCGCTGTGTCGATTCGATGGAGCACTTCCCCAAGCGATTGGACACCGGTGAAATCGATCAGGGCAGTTTGGCCCGTTCGGTCGGTTAAGGAAACCTGACCGAGAGTATCGATTCCCTTTCCGCCATTCAGGTTTCTCAGCAATACGCTGTTGAGACCTGCCGCAACCTGACTCCCGACGATTTGCCCATTGGAAGCTACCGTTTCCAGGCCCAAAGATCGAATGACCGAAGAATTGTTATCGTCGGTAATCGTGAATCCGCTGGTTCCACCGCCACCGGAAAGATCGGTGAGTTGGAAACGACCGTTTTGAAATTCGGCTAATAGTTTGCCATTATTATCCGCATGATCGTTGATGAGATTCACAACATCATTCAAAGTGACGGCTGCGTCGAGATTGACATCGAGTACAGAATCGTCGGTCAGAGTAATACTGATATCGGGAGCACCGTTTAACCGACGCAGGCCGTTTCCATCGTCGATTTGGTCGAGTCTGAAACTTCCCACGATGGAAAAAATCGTGCCGCCGACAATTTCTCCCGTGTTTGAAGTGCCCGCAATTTTAAGATCGTTGGCGAGAAACCCCCCGGCGAGATCTTTCACTTCCAGGTCGCCAGCCGATCCTCCCGATTCGTCGATGATGGCAAGGTGGTCCTCGGCGACATCGACACGAACCGAAACGTTCCGATTCGAATTGATCGCTGAAACGACTTCGTCGAGAGTGATGGCGTTCGTCAAATCGATTTGTGCAGTTTGCCCAGCGCGGTCTGTGATTTGAATTTTCCCTCGACGAGAACCGGCTGCTCCGTTCAAAGCGTCGAGAAAAGTCGGCTCGTCCAATCTTCCACCCTTGGAAAGAGAAAGCGTTCCCGAGCCGATGGCTTGATTGTTCGCATCGACGAATCCTTTGCTCAACGACTTGTGATTGATGGCCGATCTGATTGTCTGAAATTGAAAAGTCCCCAGTGAAGCGTTGTTGTTGGTTTCGACAAAGAGCTGGGTCTCGTCGGAATTGGAAACATTGAACGAGTTAAAATTACTTTCATTTCCAAGCCCCTTCGCCGCAGCCGAGATGGATAACAGAGCGGCATCGAGAGATTTGATCGCCGCGTCGGTGCTTTGAAATCCGGAAACCCGATTTTCCAACCGAACGATCGGCGCACGTTGCAGCGTGATCAATTGATCGACCAGTTGGCCGGTATTGATCCCGCTGGCTAGCCCGATGTTGGAACGAATCGTACCCATAATGATTCTGGAAAGACTCCATAATTCCCTACAAGTCACAGCGCGCGCAAGACCCCAGTCGACCGGCGCACGATCCTATAACATCTATCGGGAAAACAAAGCAGACGCTCCACGCCGTGCAGAGGTTCAAAGAAAGCCTTCCAAAACACGACCCCATAATTCCGGTTATAGGGATGAAGAGAGAACGCCGGCAAGATTCCACAGTCGTATTGCTAAGCGGCACTACCGACGGTCGGCGACGAAGCGATCGCATCCGTATCGATTTGATATCCCAGTTCCTGCATCGTTTCTCCACAAATTTCCTCGACGATCTCAAATTCGCCATACTGATTTTTGTGGTTGACTTTGCCGACTTTCTCCAGCAGTTTCCAGAACTGTAAATCGATGCTCTGAGGAGAATTCAGTTCACAGAAGTTGCAGATTTCTAAAATTTCTTTTTTTGGGTTTTCGAGAATATCTTCGTAGCGAATCTCGTAGTAGTTCGGAATCGATTCTGCATCCTTTCGAACCATGTTGACCCCTTCGTTCCACAGATGTGAGGTCGTGCGAATATCTTCGGGTCCGAATCGCTCCATGCACTCCTTCAAAATCGGTAACCGAGGATAGGGATTGAATGGTTTTTCGTCATAAATCCCGTGCAGTCGTCCCTTTGACTTGATCTGCATGAGTTGCTGTTGAGTGAGCCGATAGAGCTTAAGCATCGAATTCGCGCATTGTCTGGGATCGCGAATGAGATGGATGAATTTCGCATCGGGGAACAGTTCGGATAAGAAATCCCTATACGGAACCAGTCTGGGGTTTTTCGAGAAAAACCGATTTGTCCCTGCAGGAAAAGTCCAGAGGCATCGACGAAGTTGAGTGTCGATTTCTGCGAGTTGCTCGGGAGTCATACTTTTTTTGTCACGTTTCGAATGTTCGAACGAATGCACCTTTTCGCCGACCCATTTCTCCCAAAACTGGACGCCTTCGTTGGGGGAACCACCGGAAACTTCGATACCGTCTTTGAGATAGCGTTCGGTTGTCGCATCGAGCTTGAAGCGTTTTCGAAAGTGTTCGGAGGCACAAATTCTGTTGGGAGAAATTTGCATGAAGTTGGTGAAGTAACCGACTTCAGGCAGACTGCAAAGGATGTCTTGCAGCATCGTCGTTCCTGAACGGTGCATCCCGATCAGGAAAATTGGGCGTTGGATGCGAATGTTCCTCAAATCGATGTTGAGAAACAACTTTTCATACCATTTGAGCATGGCATGAAAGATTCTGGGTTCAACACGAGGAACAGGAAACTGGTTGCGGACAACTCCTCGAGCAAGAATTCGGGACCATAAATTAGCAAATTTAGCATTCTTAACCATCGAAGTATTTTGCCTGAAATTTGTGTTCGTCAGAAATGGGTTCAAATAGTCTACACCGACGGAGCAAAAAATGCACCTGTATTTAGCTTATGTTCGTCCTGTCGTTCTCAAGTCTTGAGTTGGACCGTATTTCAACTCGATTCTTCTATTTTAATTAGGTTTCGTTTGCGCGCAATCCATCCTTTCGCATAGTGCAGAGAAAACAAGCGGCGTTGTCTCCTCCCTTCAGGTTTTTTTCACGACAGGATTAGTGAGCGTTCCGATTTCCGAAATGGCGATCGAAACGATGTCGCCATTTTCCAAGGTGAAATCGTCGGGCGGAACGATGCCGGTTCCCGTGAGTAGAAAAACACCGTCGGGGAAATCGTTCTCTCTACCCAGCCAGTCGACCAGATCGGTCAGCTTGCGCGCCAGTTGGTCCAGCCCCGTTTTCCCTTGAAAGACATCCTGACC
>Ga0114931_10002054_pt1 | contig 25665 bp, 17 predicted proteins | sample 2SBtaG_FD_89579 | JGI IMG/M metagenome (GOLD analysis project Ga0114931, IMG submission 89579) | Deep subsurface microbial communities from Kolumbo volcano to uncover new lineages of life (NeLLi) - 2SBTROV14_V59a metaG | ecosystem: Environmental > Aquatic > Marine > Volcanic | place: Kolumbo... | reverse complement strand
CCGCTGGGTCTGTCACCGCTGGGTCTGTCGCCTGGCTCGGATTCTCGCTGCGCGCGCACGAGGTGCTGATCAGCCCGATCATGGCGAGCATGCAGCCAGCAGCCCACCCTGGCTCAAACCAGCGGCAGCGATTGCGGGTAGCGGTGTTCATCATGGCGACCTATCCAGGATGGCCGGCGAGCTCGAGCACGCGAGCGTAGTGTCGCTGCTCGACGGGCTGGACCGAGAGTCGCTGGCCACGCCGGGTGACCAGCATACCCTCGAGGGCGGCATCCGCCTTGAGTGTGGCGAGTGGTACCAAATGTTTAAAGCAAGCGACAAAGGCGACGTCGACCACCAGCCAGCGCGGCTGGTCGCGGCTCGCGCGTGGATCGTAGTAGCGACTCTCCGGGTCGAATTGGGTGGCGTCGGGATAGGCATCCGATACCACTTTGGCTATACCGGCGACCCCTGGTGGTTTGGCATTTGAGTGATAGAACAAGACGAGATCGCCTTTCCGCATCGCATCCCGCAGGAAGTTGCGTGCCTGATGGTTGCGCACGCCCTCCCAGAAGGTCTGGCCATCGCGGGCCAGATCCTCGATGGAGTAGGCCGTGGGCTCGCTCTTAAGCAGCCAATGGCCTCGCGTTCTCGCCATGGTCGACCTCCTGATCCTCAGCCCAGGTCCGGGATCTCGCCGAAGCATTGAGCATAGCGCTCGCTGAAGGCTGCGCGCGTGAAGTGGTGATTCTGCGTGCCGTGCTGCTCGACCGCGAATGCCGCCGCGACGCTGCCCAAGCGGCCGCAGACCGCCAGCGGCTGCGCGCGCATCAGGCCGGTGACGAAACCGGAACGGTAGGCGTCCCCAGCGCCTGTGGGGTCCACCATGCCGGCGATCGGCGCGGGCGGTACCTCGATCGGGGGCGCGCCCGGGGTCAGGATGCGGCTGCCCTCACTGCCGAGCGTGACCACCACGCGCTCGACCAGATCGAAGATGCTCGTCTCGTCTGTCTCGGTCTTCTTTTGAAACACGGCCAGCTCGTAATCATTGACCATCAAGAAGGCGGCGCCCTCGGCCGCGGCGCGCAGGTGGGCACCGTCCATGGCCGTGACCTGGAAGGAGGGATCGAACAAGAAGGGGAGATCCTCGGCTCGTGCCTCGCGGCTGTGGCGCATCATGGCCTGGGGATCGTCGGGCGCGATCACCGCCAACGCGGCGTGCGTGCCGGCGCGCGCGCGCAGGCTGAGCTCACCGGCATGCGCCATGGCGCCGACGAAGAATCCGGTGATCTGATTATCATTCTGATCGGTGGTGATGTGACAGCTCGCCGTGGCGACATCCTCGAGGATCTCGATGGCGCTGACATCGACTGCATGGCCTTCGAGAAAGCTTCGATACGCACCAAAGTCATAGCCTGCTGCGGCGATGATTCGTGGTCGCTGGCCGAGCAAGGCCAGCGTGTAGGCGATGTTTCCGGCACAGCCACCACGCTGCTTGCGCAGCTCGCTGACCAGGAACGAAATATTGATCACATGCATCTTATCGGGTAAGATATGGTCCTGGAAGTTTCCGGAGAACACCATGATCTGGTCGAAAGCCAGCGAGCCGGTGACCAGCACCTGGGCCTCGGGGCGAACCGCGAGCGGAAATCGAGACACGGGATTGTGCTCCTGGTGGATCGCGTGGGAGTAAGGGCGACGAGATGGCGTCGGCGCAGAGGAATCGCGGGCGTGGATACCAGGCCGACAACAGACCGAAGCAGCGAGTCTAGGCGATCGCCGCGCGCGACGCAAAGGCTCGGCGCAGCTCATCCGGGCGCGCGGGCGATCACCACCAGGGTCATGTCGTCGAGCATCGGCTCGTCGCCGAGATGGTTGTGGACCGCGGTGACGATGCGCTGGTGGGTAGCCTCGGCCGTGCCGCCGGCCGCGGCCAGCTCGGCCAGCTTCTCGAACCCGAAGGCTTCGCCGGAGATCCCGGGCACCGACTCGGGTAGGCCGTCGCTATAAAGCACCAGCAGATCGCCGGGCGCCAGCGTCGTATGGCCTTGGTGGATTTCGACGCCGAGCTTCAGGCCCAGCGGCAGGCCACCGCGACCGAGTTCCTCGAGGCCGCCGGAGGCGCGCCGCAGCAGCGGGAAGGGATGGCCGGCGATGGCGAAGGTCAAGGCGCCGCTTTGGGGCTCGAGCAGCCCATAAAAGAAGGTCATGAACGCCCGCCGGCCACCGGTTTGACAGAGCACCCGGTTGAGGTCCTCGAGCGCCGTTCGTGGGTATGGGTCCTTGTCGAGTGCGCTGCGAAAGGTGGCGCTGGCGATCGCCATTACCAACCCGGCACCGATGCCGTGGCCGCTAGCATCGCCGACCGCCAGCGCCAGGCGCTGATCCGAGAGCGGCACGAAGTCGTGGTAGTCGCCGCCGATCTCGTTGGCCGTGCGGGTCGAATGCGCGATCGACCAGCCCGCGAACTCCGGCGCAGCTTGTGGCAGCAGCTCGTGCTGGAGCGCACGCGCCACCTCCAGCTCGTCGCGCACCCGCAGGCGATCGACCAGCTCGAGGGCCAGCAGCAGGGTCATTCCAGCGAGCGCGAGCAGGAACCACAGAGGGGAAAAATCGAGCTCGATGCGGGTGGCACCGACTCTCCACTCGACATCGAAGAGGCCGAGCAGAGGCAGCAGCAACGCGGCGGCGAACAGCATGCGCCGCGGCGGCGACAGCTTGAAGGCGAGTCCACCCACAAACGCCCCCAGCAGCTTGAGCATGCGCATCGGGCGACGATGATCAGCCTCGTCGGCCTGGGAACCAGCCAGCACATGGACCGCATGGGTGGCCTCGCGGTCGAAGAGCTGGGTCAGGTCACGCTGGCTGACACCCTCGGTGTAGGCGCGAAAAAAGCGCACGGCGTGGCCTGTCGCATCGTTCAGCCGCGACACCGGTCCTTTCTTGTCAGTGGTTTTTCTCACGTGTGGGGCCACGCAAAGCGCTCGTCCATCGCCGCGGTCTGGGTGCCTGGCCAGGGCGGTGCTCGGGGTTCTCGGCCCAGGCTACCGTCAGACTATACGCATCGCGCGGTGGCACGTTTGTCGGCCAGCGGTCCATTGACGGCTGGGGGCGCGAGGCCATAGGGTCCGCCCATGCGGCAAAGCGGGGGGGAGATTTCCGAAGGCGACCGCTACGCGCGGCGTCGTGAACATGCTTTCATGGTCTTGTCGGGTCTTTTCATTGGCTCGATGACCATGCTCAACATCTTCGGGGTGAGTCGTTTCCTCGATCTCTCTTTCCCGCTGTTCGGTTTCGAGATTCCGCTGCCGCTCGCGGTCGGCGTCTTGCCCTATCCGCTGACCTTTCTGTGCACCGACTTTGTTTCCGAGCTGTGGGGCCGGCGACGGGCCAACTTCTTGGTCTGGGTCGGACTCTTGGTCAACCTCTGGCTGGTGGTGATCCTGTGGTTCGGTGGCCTTCTGCCCGGCTTCGACCAGCCGGTACCGGGCCCAAGCGGGCGGCTGCCGCTGTTTTTCGAGCTGCGAACCTTGACCCTCGGTTCGGTGGCGGCGTCGATGGTCGCGTACCTGGCGGCCCAGCTTTGCGATGTCCACCTGTTTCACTTCTGGAAGCGCTTGACCCACGGTCGGCATCTCTGGTTGCGCAACAACGGCTCGACGCTGGTCAGCCAAATGGTCGATACCATCGCGGTGATCACCATCACGCACTTTTACGCGCATGCTCTGCCGGTCGATGCGCAACAGCCGCTGTGGCCGCAGCTCTGGACCTTTATCGCCACCGGCTACGTGTTCAAGATGCTCGCCGCCTTGCTTGACACCCTGCCTTTTTACCTCGGTACGGCCTGGTTGCGCCGCTACCTGGGCCTCGAAGCGCAGTCTCGAGCTGAGGCGCCTCCTCGGGTTGGAGATCGCGGGGCATGAGGCTGCGTCTTTCTCCTCTGCTCCACGCGGCCACATCTGGGACCGGCCTCTGGAAAGGCGCCCGTTTGGGATGGGCGCATCGCGCTGGTGGCCATGTGGCCGGCAGCAACCCTGCTTCAGTATCATGGTTGGCATGAAAGGAGTTTACGAATGACACGATGTTCCCGAATGACACGAAGCTTCCGTCTGAATCCAGGCTTGGGACGCCTGGCCGCGCCCGCGGCAGCTTTTCTGCTGATGGCCTGCGGCAATCCGGCCCACAATGCGGACGGAGCGCCCAAGCCCGCGCTGCCGGCGTCGGTCGATGAGGGCAACTCGGTCGAGATCGCGTGCAACCCGTCGAGCGACGTCGGTGGCCTGAGCGTCATCGTTCAGCCGGTCATTCCCGCCGTGCCAGTCTTTGCCCAAGGCACCGGTGGCCATCTGGCGGCCGCACAATGCGGTTTCGATGTCTTTTCTTGGAATAGCTTTTTGGCACTCAGCCATGCTCCGGACGGCAGCTTCGGAGCGAAGCATGGAGACAACCCCACCGTGTGGGAGAGCTGGCCCGAGGCGGGCGACATTTTTCTTCCCGGGGGCGCAGCGCCAGCAAACTGGCCTGTGGCTGGCACGCCCCCGACGGCTGCGCCGCCGGCGGCGTGCACAACGGCACGCGAGCCGAGCATGCGGGTGCTGCGCCAAATCGCCAAGCGCCCCGATGTGCTCGAAGAAGCCGGCGAGCCGTTTGATTCCGGGCCCTTGATCGATACCCATGGCAACTATGCTCGCTTCGAGATCACGGTCAATCAAGACATGTACCAATACCTGGTGACCAACCACCTCTACAGCCAGGCCGGGCAGCAAGCCTTCTCTGATGCTGGCGGCATCGCCTCGTTTCCTTGCGGCTGTGTGGTGGCCAAGAGCGTCTCGCCGCCGCCGGATCAAGACACATTCCAGCTCGTACACGACTGCCCGACAGGCACCGAGCTAGGTCGCGGTGAGCAGGGACAGATCGGCGCCATCATGGTCAAGGCTTCCTGGAAGATTCTCGACACCGCTGCCGGTGATGATCCTGCGAGTTTTCACACCGAGCAGGCGCTGGTGATCACCACGCAGCCGGATGGCACAGAAACCTGCGACAAGCAGTTGGTTGGCCTGGTCGGCCTGCACATCGCGCACAAGACCCAAGCGGCGCCGCAGTGGATCTGGTCGACCTTCGAGCACCGGGCGAACGCACCCGAGCGGGGCGAGGCCATCGGCGATTGCCGCGGCGAGAACTGCTACAACTTCTTTATTCCCGGCTGCGAGGACTGCAACGCGGTCAACATTGCGCCACCCCAGCCATGGAACCCCGCGGACCAGCCGGTGATGGCCGACGCGGGCAAGAGCCAGGTCATGCGGGCGATCCCCTTGATGGACGCGACCAAGCGATTGAACGCTGCGGTGCAAGGCATTCTCGGTGGCACCGTTTGGGTCAACTACCAACTCGTCAGCACCCAATGGCCAACCGATGCCAGCGGCTCGGACACCACCGCACCGAGCGCAGAGAACGGCTGGTGCGCAGCGCTCGACCCGACCGACAAGAGCGGACTGCCAGCACCTACTTTCCTGGCCAATACCACGCTCGAGACCTACATTCAGGGCACGGTGCCGCAGGCCTCCTCGACCTGCATCAACTGTCACTTGAACGCGACCATGACCGCGGCCGCGACCGAGAATTTTTCCGACTTCACCTACCTGCTCGAGAGGGCCCAGTGATGCGTGATGCCAACACGACAACGCCGATGGATCTTTTCATTCAGCTCTCCGCGCTTGTGACCGGCTTCTCGGCCACCAAGCTGGCGCCAGGGCTCGATCCGGTGAACCTCAAGAAAGCGCTCTTCGACTTCGCGCAGTCGCGCACGGGAGCCGTGTTCGACGCGCTGCTCGTGGCATTCCAGCAAAGCGCTGAAGCCGAGGCGGGAACCATCGATGTCTCGAGCATGAGCGCTGAGCAAAGGCAGGCCATCGGCAATCGCGTGCTCGGCTTGGACGGTGCCAGCCAGGATGCCCAGGTGGCCGCGACGGCGCAGTCTGTCAACAAGGCCTGGTACCTCGGTTCCTGGTACCAGCCTTTCGACTACACCGATGGCGCGGGCACGACCTACGAGGCCGGAAGCCAGGTGGTGATCAGCTCCCAGGCGTACATCGGCGGCCTGGCGTGGAAGGCGATGCAGAGCCATGCCATGGGCAACAGTACGTTCACCTTCGGTTATTGGGCCAGCGAGCCGCCGTCGCTCGAAGCCTTCACCGGCAATCCGCAGCCGACGGCCACGACCCAGGGTTCCACGACCCAGGGTTCCACGACCCAGAATCAAGGGAGCGCATCATGAGCGACACGACCTACGATGTGGTCATTGTCGGCGCGGGCATTGCCGGCACCCTGATCGCCCGCGAGCTCGGCCAGCAAGGCAAACGTGTGCTGATCCTCGAAGCGGGCATCGACGCCAGTCGAGGGCGTGAACGCTACCTGGAGACCTTTTACAAAAACACCGTCAAGACGCCTGAGTCGCCCTATCCGCCGGTGGTCGAGAAACCGTCCGCGCAGGCTACGCCGAGGGCCACGATCGCCGACACCTTCGCCAGCAACATCGAGCCAGATTTTCCAGGAAATCTGTCCGAGCCGGACGGCTACATCTACGATCCTGAGAAGAGCTACCTGTTGCAAAAAGGGCCGCTGCCGTTTGCCAGTACCTACGAACGCGTAGCCGGTGGCACAACATGGCATTGGCTGGGAACCAGTCTGCGTTTCCTCGAGCACGATTTCACGATGCGCTCGACCTACTGCGTGGAGAAGGACTGGCCCATGGGCATCGACGCGCTGTTGCCGTACTACAACCGTGCCGAGGCCGAGATCGGCGTTGCCGCCAGCGCCCAGGTGCAGGAAGAAGAGCTCGGATCGGTCGGTCTTCGCTACGCACCGCCTGACTACCAATATCCAATGCAGCAGATCCCGCTTTCGCAGGTCGACACCGCACTCGGGGACAAGGTCAACGGCATCGATGATTTCGTTGATTTCGAGGGCCTCGGCGTCCAGGTGACGCCGACCCCCGCGGGTCGCAACAGCCAATCGATCGGCGCCAGCAGTCGTCGCACCTGCGCGGGCAATACCAACTGTATTCCGATCTGTCCCATCCAGGCGAAATACGATGCCACCGTCACCCTCTCCCAGGCGCTCCAGACCGGCCATGTCACCCTCATCAGCCAGGCGGTGGCGAAACGCGTCTGTGTGGACGAGAATGGAAGGATTTCAGGGATCGAGTATCTCACCTGGGACGGTCCGCAAGACGCGCCAACGATCACCGGTACGGCCACCGCGGTCGGCAAGGTGTACGTGATCGCCGCCCACGCCATCGAGACGCCACGGCTGCTGCTCATGTCTCGCACCCACGATCAGGGCGCGCTGGCCAACGGCGTGGCGAACAGCAGCGATCAGGTCGGGCGCAACCTGATGGATCATCCGCTCTACCTTTCCTGGGGCCTGATGCCCGAACCGGTCTGGGGCTTCCGCGGCCCGCTCACCACCTCGGGGATCGAAACCCTGCGTGACGGGGCGTTTCGCTCCCAGCGTGCGGCCTGGCGTGTGGAGGTCGGCAATGAAGGGTGGAACTTCTCGATCGGCGATCCATGGACCACCACCAACGATTTCATCGGCGGTCCCCACGGCGCGAGCAACAACAGCCAGTTGAATCCCGAGAACGTTCAGTTGTTCGGCGACGCGCTGGTTGCCCGGCTCAACCACGCCTTCACCCGCCAGTGGCGCATGGGTTTCTTGGTCGAGCAGACACCGGAGCCAGGCAACCGCGTGTGTTTGTCGAGCACGCGAGGCGGAGCCACACTCAGAACCGACGGGCTCGGACTGCCACGTCCGGTGATCCACTACGACCTTTCTGACTACACCAAACTCGGTTTTGTCTTTGCGGAGATCTTCGCTCGACAGGTCTATCAGAAGCTCGGCGGGCGCAACTACACGCTCAACACCCCCAGCTTCACCACCGACAGCGTCACGGTCCAAAACCCCAAGTGGTTCGCGCTCGAGGACGCCTGGCGCCATTACTTCACCGAGCTGCCAGCGGCGCTCAAGGACCCGCGCCTCACCTGCCAGCCAGCCGACGCCGAGGGCGTGCCGGAGGGTTTTCAGTACTTCGGCTCCGGGCACATCGTCGGCACCTACGCAATGGGCGCCAGTGCAGCGGACTCGGTGGTCGATCGAGATCAGCGCTCTTGGGATCACGCGAACCTCTTTTTGGTCGGCAGCGGTGTGTTTCCGACCATCACCACCGCCAATCCGACCCTGACCATCGCAGCCCTGGCGCTTCAAGCAGCGGAGACGATCATGCAGGATCTGGGGTAGGGCCTGCCCTGCGCACTGCGGGGGCTGTGTCTCGCAACCAGGCCTGCGGCTGCATCGGCTGCGGCTGCATCGCCTGCGGTGGGCGCAGCCTCAGGCATCTCGCCGAGAGCCGGTCGCTTGTGTGAGAACGGCCACAGCGTCAGGCAGCAGGTGCTCGGCGCCAGCGCGCAGCGCTTCGACGGCGGCGTGGGGCGGGGGGGTGCTTGTTGGGTCGATCGACAGCATCGGGATCTGGCGGCGGGCGCCTTGCTGCAAGAACATGGCGGTGACCCCGACCGCGAACGAGGTGCCGACAAAGAGCACGAGGTCGGCATCCCGTGCAGCTTCCTCGACCGATGACCAGCCATAGTCCTGGTGACTGGTGTAGTACTCGTCGAACCACAGCACATGCTGTCGCAGCAGCTCGCCGCAGGCCGGACACGTGGGCAGCGTCTGTCCGGATGGCTGATCGAGAAAGGGCTCGATCGCCACCGCGTCGCGCGGCAGGGAGCCACGTGGGGCACCGTTGCGGCAGCCCTCGCGTGCACAGCGCACGCGATCGGCCCGGCCGTGCACCTCGATCAATCGCTCGGAGCCTGCCTGGCGGTGGAGGGTGTCGATGTTTTGGGTGACCAACAGGAAGCGGCCACCGCGCGCGCCATGCCAGCGCTCGAGCGCGGCCAGCGCTTGGTGGGCGGGGTTGGGACGCGCGTGTGTGACCTGGGCGAAGCGGTCGAGGTACCAACGCCAGCTCGCCACCGGATGCTGGCGGAAGAAACGGACGGTGCCGAGCTCGGTGATGTCGCGCTTCCACACCGCGTCCGGGTCGCTGCCGCGGAAGGTTGCGATGCCGCTCGCCACGCTGACGCCCGCGCCGGTGACCACCACCAGGTAGCCGTCCGTGAGGGCGGAAAGGTGGTCGGTCAGCCGGCGTGTCGCCTCGCGCATCGTTCTCGAATCATCCGACGTTCAGAGCTCATCCGACGAGATTGACCAAGCGGTCGGGAACCACGATCACCTTTCGCGGAGTCCGTCCGTCGAGAAAGCGGCGTGCGCCCTCGGAGGCGATGGCCAGGCGCTCGAGCTCGTCCGCTGCCGTGCCGCGCGGTACCTCCAGGCGGTCGCGCAGCTTGCCGTTGACCTGCACCACCACCGTCACCTGCTCCAAGATGCACTGCGCCTCGTCATGCGCAGGCCACGCTTCGCGGGCCAGCAGGCCTTCGCGGCCGAGCCGCTGCCACAGCTCCTCGGCGATGTGCGGTGCGTAGGGCGCGAGCACGCGCAGGAAGGTCGCGACGGTGTCGCGCGGCAGGTGCTCGGCTACGGTGGCGGCGTTGACGAAGACCATCATCTGGGCGATGGCGGTGTTGAAGCGCAAGCCTTCGGTGTCTTGCTTGACCTTTTTCACCGTCTCGTGCAGCGTGCGGCACAGTGCGGGCTCGCTGTCGGGCGCGCCGTCGGTGAGCTTGGCGTTCGTCGTTCCGGTCGCCTCATCGACCACCAGCCGCCAGGTTCGACCGAGGAAGCGGAAGATGCCCTCGACCCCTTTCATCTGCCAGGGTTTGTTTTGCTCCAGGGGCCCCATGAACAGCTCATACAGCCGGACGGCGTCGGCACCGTATTCAGCGATCACCTGCATCGGATCGACGCCATTGAGCCGGGACTTCCCCATGCGCTGGACCTTGACCGTGACCGGCACATCCGAGCCCGGCGGGTACAGCGTGCCGCCGGCCTCGCGCAGGGCGCTGCGCGGGTGAAAGCGGCCATCTTCGTCCTGGTAGGCCGGCGCCAGGATCATGCCCTGATTAAACAAGCGTTGGAACGGCTCGGGCGTCGACACCATGCCGCAGTCATAGAGCACCTTGTGCCAGAAGCGGGCGTAGAGCAGGTGAAGAACGGCGTGCTCGACGCCACCGACGTAGAGATCGACCGGCAGCCAGTAGCGTTCGAGCGCAGGGTCCCACGGCGCCTGCTCGTTGCGGGCATCGACGTAGCGTAGGTAGTACCAGCATGAGCCCGCCCACTGCGGCATGGTGTTGGTCTCGCGCACGCCCTTTCGACCGTCGGGAAGCTCGACCATCAGCCAGTCATCGCCGGCCCGCGCGAGCGGTGGCTGGCCGTCCTCGGTCGGACGGTAGGCGTCGATCGGCGGCAGCGTGACCGGCAGCCGATCGGCCGGCAGCGGCAGGATCGTGCCGTCCTCGAGGTGCACGATCGGAAACGGCTCGCCCCAATACCGCTGGCGGGAGAACAGCCAATCGCGCAGCTTGTATTGCACCTCGGCCTTGCCGTGTCCATGCGCCTCGAGCCAGGCGATCATCTTGGCCTTGGCAGCCGGGATGTCGAGGCCATCGAGAAAGTCGCTGTGGATCGCCACGCCCTCGCCGGTGTAGGCCTGGCCGTGCCAATCCGCAGGCGTCTTGACCGTGCGCACGATGGGCAGGTCAAAGGTCTCTGCGAAGTCCCAGTCGCGTTGATCCTGTCCCGGGACGGCCATGATGGCTCCTGAGCCGTAGCTCATCAGCACATAGTCGGCGACCCAGATCGGTAGCTTGGCGCCGGTCACCGGATGGATGGCAAAGCCTCCGGTGCGAACCCCCGTCTTTCCCTTGGCCAGGTCGGTGCGGGCCAGATCACTCTTGCGGCGAGCTGCGGTCACGTAGGTCTCAACCGCTTCCCGCTGGGCCTTGGTGGTGATCCGTTCGACCAGCGGATGCTCGGGTGCCAGAACGCAGTAGGTGGCGCCGAAAAGGGTATCCGGCCGGGTGGTGAAGACCTCGAATGCACAGGTCTCCTGTGCGGCAACTTGGAACGTGATGCGTGCGCCCTCGGACCGTCCGATCCAGTTGCGCTGCATTTCTTTCACGCTCTCGGGCCACTCGACCAGCGCCAGATCCTCGAGCAGTCGTTCGGCGTAGGCGGTGATGCGCAGCATCCATTGCCGCATGTTGCGGCGCTCGACCACATCACCGGTCTCGATGTAGACACCGTCCTTGACCTCCTCGTTGGCCAGCACCGTGCTCAGTGCCGGACACCAGTTGACCGGCACCTCGGCCATGTAGGCCAGGCCGCGCTCATGCAGCTTGAGGAAGATCCATTGGGTCCAGCGGTAGTAGTCGGGCGAGGAGGTGGAGATCTCGCGCTGCCAGTCATAGCTGAAACCGAGGCGTCGGATTTGCCTTCGAAACGTGTCGACGTTGGTCTTGGTGATGATCGCGGGGTGGATGTTCTCGCGCATCGCCGCCCGTTCCGCGGGGAGTCCGAAGGCATCCCAGCCGATCGGGTGCAGCACATGGTGGCCGGTCATGCGCTTGAAGCGTGCGAGAACGTCGGTGGCGGTGTAGCCTTCGGCATGTCCCACGTGTAGCCCTGATCCGCTTGGATAGGGGAACATGTCGAGAACGTAGTACTTTGGCTTGCACTGAAGCTCTTCGAGCGAGCTTGGCGTCTCGAAGACGCGGGCCTCGTCCCAGATGTGCTGCCATTTGGGCTCGATCTCGGCCGGGTTGTAGCGCATGGCGGTTTCTCGCTCGGCAGCGACGGCTTGTGCTGCCTGGTGCCGTAGGCGGCAGGTCAAAGGTCAGGGAATGCGTGCGCGGTGGCCTCGTGGCAAAGGATGTAGCGTGCGGGCGGGGTGGCGGCGTGACGCCGGACAATAGCAGCGCGCAACGCGCGGCACAAGCATGTTGGCCGATCGTCGTCCTCCTCGTCCGCGGGGCGAGACAACGTCCGCGGCGGATGACAGCCGGCACCTCGGCCCAAGCCGCTGTCAGCCTCGCCAGCGCGGCTCGCAGCCCGGCTGCTGGCCCACGGCTGTGCTCGAGTCGCTGGTATCGCGCTTGCAGGAAGGGTCGGCAGTGGGACTGCGATGCGGAGACGCTATGCGTCGCTTGCGCCGCGTCGAAGATCGACCAACGTGCCAGCCCCGAACGTGCCAGCCCTCGACGAAATCGTATCCATGCACCAGCGAGCCATCACCGCCAGCTTCCGGCCAGCCCCGACGCCGGTGCCGGCGATACCCAGCCGCTCGACGCCCAGCCGCTCGATGCCGGTCGTGGTCCTGGCGGTCGCGCTGTGGGTGTTGCGTCTGTTGGCACCGCTCGCCGCGCACAGTGTAGAGCCGCCCAAGGCTGCGGGCGAGCGCCTGCGCGACAGCGAGGAGGCGGTGGTGGATGTGCGGGTCGAACGCCGCGGCGAGGCTGTGCGCGGGATCGCGGCCGGCGATTTTCATCTCGCGCTCGACGGTCATGAGGTCGCCTTGAGGGCGGTCGAGGAGGCGGGGCCAGGCTCCGCCGTACCGCTTTACTATCTGCTTTTCATCGACGACTTTTTCTCCGTGCCGTCCCAGCGCAACCGCATTCTCGACGGCATTCGCAGCCAGCTCGATCTGCTGCGCCAGCAAGATCGCATGGCGGTTTTGTCCTTCGACGGCGAGACGGTCGAGGTCCTGAGCGGCTGGACACGCTCGCTGCCAGCGCTCGAGGCCGCCCTGGCGCGTTCCTGCCGGCGCCCGAGTCACGGTTTGCTGCGCCTGGCAGAGCAACGCCAATTCGAGCTCTCGCAGCGTTTGACACCGCGTCGCTTCGCCTCCGGCAGCTTCGCGGGGGTCGGCCTGAGCGGCTCCACCCGACCGGATCAGGGTGCGCTCAGCCTGCGACGCGCGCGCGAGATTACCGGTCAAGTCGCCACCGCCTTGCGGGCGGCGACCGCCGCGCTTTATGCCTTGCCGAACGACCGCGGCCGGCGGGTGATGATCATGCTGTCCGGGGGCTGGCAGGTCGCCCCCGACCGCTGGGTGGTGAATCCAAGCCGCGAGAAGGGTCCCTACACCGGTCTTCAGGCGGCAGAAAAGCTCTTCGAACCATTGATCGAGAGTGCCGACCAGCGGGGCTATACGCTCTACCCAGTGGCGGTTCCGAGCTGGTCCTCGGGAGAGGCGACACTCCGGCGCGAGCCACTGGTGGGCGACATGCTTCGCCAGTTGGCGGTCGAAACCGGCGGTATCGCGCTGCTCGATGAGCGCCTCGCAGGCATGGTCTTGAAGCGCGTATCGCAGGATCTCGACGGTTTTTATCGCTTGCGTTTTGCCACCAACTGGCACCATGACCAGCGGCGCCGGCGGCTGAAGCTGGTGGTGAAGGGCGGGCGGTATCGGGGGCGTACCCGCTTGGGGCTGGCGGATCCTTCGCGCCACGAGCAGATCCGCTGCCTGGCCCAGAGCGCGGGTTTTCTCGACCGGCCACTGCCCGGCGCCGATGCGCTTCAAGTGGCGGTGGTAGCCGGCGCGCACGGACGAGACGTACCGCTGCGCATCCACATCACCGCCGGTGCAGTGGCCATGCGCCACGAAGGAGAGGTCTTTGTCGCAGATCTCGAGCTGCGGGTCATGCCCGTGGATCGGCTGCCACCAGCGAGCGCCGAGGTCTGGCCGTTGCGTTTCAGCCGCGGTCAGTTGCCGGCCTCCGGCGAGATCTTGAGCGAGACCGCCCAGGTTACACTGCCCAAGAAAGCGGCGCGCGTGCTGGTCTCGGTCTACGATCCGCACGACGGTACCCTACTCACCAGCCAGGTCGCGTTGCCGAACTGACCCGATGCCTGCCGAGCACCCGCCGGCGGGGGAAGGAGCCCGATGGTCGCAATGTCCCTTGCCTCCTCGTCTGGCCGTTGCCGAGCACGCACGGTGCGTGCCTCGCGCCATCATGCACTGTTGGTAGCGGTGGGTCTGGTGCTTTCCCTGGCACCCGCCGCAGTACCCGCCGGTGCCCAGAACTCGACTGAGCCGGCGCCCGCGCCATCTCCCGAGCCCGGGGTCTTCACCGAAGTTCTCGATGTACGAGTGGTCAATATAGAAGTTGTTGTAAGAGATAAAAATGGTGTTCGAGTGGAAGGGCTTGATCCCGAGGACTTCGCCATCACGGTCGATGGTCGCGATGTGCCGGTGGAATACTTCACCGAGGTCTTGGGCGGTCGATCGATCGCTGCTGGCGCGGCCTCGGGAACGGTGCCGGCGCTGGCGCCCGGTGCGCTGGTGGGCACCAGCTACTTGGTGTTCATCGACGACTTCTACGCCATTTCACGCGACCGTAACCGGGTGCTCAACAGCCTGATCGAGCAGTTGCCCTTGTTGGGGACGGATGACCGCATGGCGGTCGTCGCCTTCACCGGCAAGAAGCTGGAGATGCTGAGCAGTTGGAGCCAGTCGACCGATGCGCTGGCGCGGGTCTTCGAGCAGGCCAAGAAGCGCAAGGCGGGCGGTTTGCAGCGCATCGCCGAGCAGCGCAACTTCCGCGCCACGCGCGCCTTGATCGCGCAGAACGATCCGACCCGTGGCGGTGGGCTGGGGCTGGTTCCGGAGCTCGATCTCGATGAGGAGGACGAGGCGCTGCGTATCGCCGATCAGATGAAGAGCATCGTGCTGGCGGCGTCCTCCGCGCTGCGCGGCTTCGCCAACCCACCGTGTCGCAAGGTGATGCTGCTGCTCTCCGGCGGCTGGCCGTTCAACCCTGCGCAATGGGTGGTCCGCGAACCTTTCCGTGTTGCCTACAGCACACGCATCCCGGATGGTTCGGAGCTTTACCAGCCGCTGATCGACACCGCCAACCGTCTGAGCTACACGCTGTACACTGCCGATTTGCCGCTCTTCGGCCAGTCTTCGACCCGTATCGACGCTTCTTCCGCGATCAATCCCATCGCTGGCGGCGCGCTGGAGTTCGAACGCGAGCGCGAGCTGGAGCTGACCTTGACCGAGCTGGCGAGCCAGACCGGCGGCAAGGCCCTGATCAACAGCAACGCGACCGCGGCCTTCGAGCGTATGGTGGAGGATACGCGCTCGTACTATTGGCTCGGCTTCACACCGAGCTGGCAAGGAGATGACCAGGGTCACAAAATCGAGGTCATCGTCCGCCGTCCCGGTCTCTCTGTGCGATCGCGGGGTAGCTTTTCAGACCTTTCGCGTTCGACCGAAGTGTCGATGATGGTCGAGTCTTCGCTGCTGTTCGGCAATACCGCGGGTGTCGAAGGGCTGCCCACCGAGTTCGGCACCCCCGCGCGGGCTGGCCGCGGCAAGGTCAAGGTGCCGTTTCGCATCGCCATCCCGGTCCACGAGATCACGTTCCTGCCCACCGCGGGAGGCCACATCGCGTCGCTCGAGCTGCGCGTGGCGGTGATCGACGACCGAGGAAACCGCGCCGAAATCCCGGTCATCCCGCTTCAGCTCCGGGCCGACGATACGCCCGAAAGCGAAGGCTACGCCGTTTATGCGAGTTATCTGCGCATGCGCAAGCGCCCTCACCGTCTGGTGTTCTCGCTCTACGACACCGCCTCGGGGAAAATCCTCTCCAGCCGTCTCGACTACGATCCGGCCGCGATCGCGCAGAAGCGATGACCCGAGCTGCTTGTGGCAAGGCGCAGGCTGGCCTCTGCTCACGGCGCAGCGCACGCCGTGCGCCTTGCAAGTCGGGGCGCTGTCATGCATGCTACCGGTCCCGCCAGCAGCCTCGAGCAGAGGCTTCAAGAAGCCGACTCTTTGGAAACGGAAAGTGAAAGTACCATCTTTGGAACCGGAAAATGCCATGACCACGTCTCGCCTCCGACCGCCGTGGCACGCGACCGCGGTGCTGCTGATGCTTCTGAGCTTGCCGGCGCCAGCACCGGTGCGCGCCGCGCGCGATCCCCAGCCGCAGGACGCGCCCGAGACCACCACCCCGGCGGTGGCGCTCGATGTCGCGACCCTGCGCGACGGTCTGCGTCAGGTGATCGCCGAGGCCCGTGATCGCGTGTTTCCGGCGCTGGTGTCGATTCGCGTCGTCACCGTCGCGTTCCATGGCGGTCGCGAGTTCAAGAGCATGGCCACCGGCAGTGGCACCATCATCTCCTCCGAGGGCCATGTGCTGACCAACCAGCACGTCACCGCCCATGGCCGCAGCTTCGTGTGCACCCTGGCCGACAAGCGCGAGGTGAGCGCACGCCTGGTCGGCGAGGATGCCTTGACCGATCTGGCCGTATTGCAGCTTGCGCGCGACGAGCTCGGCGCAGCGGCCCTGCCGGTCGCACACTTCGGTGATTCGGCATCGCTGGCGGTCGGCGACTACGTGATGGCCATGGGCTCGCCGTTCGCCCTCTCGCGTTCGGTCAGCCTGGGCATCGTCGCCAACACCGAGCGGGTTTTTGCCGGCGGCTTCGGCTACGACGATTCCGACGCCCTGGAGCTCGAAGAAGGGCAGCGCACAGGTCTGTTCACACGCTGGATCCAGCATGATGCGCTGATCAATCCCGGCAACAGTGGCGGTCCCCTGGTCGACCTCGAAGGAAGTGTGGTAGGGGTCAATGAATTAGGCTCAAGCGCCATGGGTTTCGCCATTCCATCGAATCTCGCCCGCAGAGTGAGCGCTGCGCTGATCGAGCACGGCGTGGTGCCGCGGAGCTGGATCGGCGCCACCTTCCGACCGATCCGGCGCACTGGGCACGAGCGGGGCGCCTTGGTGGACTCGGTGGTGCGGGGCGGCCCAGCGGCGGCTGCGGGCGTCGCAGCCGGCGACTTGGTGGTGGCGATCGGCGACCAGCCGCTCACCGTCCGCTTTCCTGAGCAGGTTCCGCTGTTGCTTGACCGCCTGGCCAGCCTCGAGATTGGCAGCCAGGTGCGGCTGACGCTCGAGCGCGACGGCGAGCGACGCGAAGCAACGCTGAGCACCGTGGCCATGACCCGCGACCTCGGCGAAGAGCGGGCCTTCCATGATTGGGGTTTGACCGCGCAGGAGATCACGCCGAAAATGGCGCGTGATGCATCGCTGGCCTCCACCGAGGGTGTGCTGATCACCGGTGTTCGCCAAGGTGGACCCGCGCAGCTCGCCGAACCAGCACTCGAGCACGGTGATGTGGTGCGTGCGATCGGTAGCCAGCCGGTTCCCGATCTGGCAGCCATGATCGCCCGCTATGAGGAATTGTCCGAATCCGCGGCAGAGGATCCGGAGCCGGTGCTGGTCGAACTCGACCGCAGCGGTCAGATCCACATCACCCTGCTGCAACCGCGCACGGACGACTCGGAGGATCCGCCGCGTGAGTTGCCCAAGGCCTGGATCGGGGTCGCCACCCAACCGCTGGTGCCCCGCCTGGCGACTGCTCTCGGTCTCGAACAAAGCGGCTTTCGCATCACCCGCGTATACCCCGACACCCAAGCTGCGCACGCCGGGCTAGCGGTCGGCGATGTGGTGGTGGCGCTCGGTGCCCAGCCGCTGGCGCCTGCGGGTGTGCAAGACAGCGGACAACTGGCAAGGCGGGTGCGCGCACTCGACATTGGCAGCCAAATCACGCTGCGCGTGCTGCGCGACGGTGTTGGGCTCGACTTGCCGGTGGTGCTCGAGCGCACGCGTCTGAGACCGGAAGAGGCGCGCAGTCACAAAGACAGCGACTTCGAGCTGACAGTGCGCGAGCTGACGTTCTTTGACCGCGATGAGAACCGCTGGCCGGTGTCGGTTGGAGGTGTGCTGGTGGTCCAGGCCGAAGGCGGTGGCTGGGCGCAGCTCGGGGGGATCAGGACGCGCGATTTGATCCAGCGGATCGATGGCCACGAGATCACCAGCCTCGCCACCTTCCGCAAGGCCATGAAAGACGTCGACCGCCGACGCCCGAGCCGGGTCGAGGTGGTGGTACTGCGTGGTGTGGGCTCTCATTTTCAATACCTCGAGCCCGACTGGACACCGATCGATGAGGAGGAGATGCCATGAGTCGGCGCCACATGTCGCGGTCGTTTCTGTGCGTTCTCGGGGCGCTGCTCGGGGTGGCGCTGCCCGCTGCGGGGTCATCACCGGTTGCCGATGCGCCGGCGAAAGCGGGTGTCTACGCGCCGATCACAGCCCGCGCGGAGGCCATGGTGACGGTCACCTTCGTGCTGCGCATCAAGATCGAAGGCGGTGGTGATCGCGAGGTCGAGAGCGAGGTCGATTGCCTGATGATCGCGGCCGACGGTCTGGTGCTGTGCTCGAACACCGAAATGGGCGGCTATGTGTCGCTGCTCGGTCGCATGATCGGGGGTGGTCGGCTGAGCGCTTCGGGCTCACCATCCGAGATCAAGGTGATGGTCGCGGGTGAGGCCGAGGGCACGCCAGCCCGCCTGATGACCCGCGATACCGAACGCGATCTCGCCTGGCTGCTGATCGAACCGCCGGCCGAGGACACTGCGCCGCGCAGCTACCCGTTCCTCGACCTCGAGCAGGGAACGACCCGCCTCGAGCCCGGCGACCGTTTCTACGTCCTGCGCCGGATGCACCGCTTCTTCGGGCGGGCGGCGGTGGTGGTCGAGGCCACGGTAGGAGCCGTCATCGACAAACCGCGGCGGCTGGTGGTGCCGGCCGAGACGCTGCAATTGGGTTTCGGCCTGCCGGTGTTCGATGCCCGCGGTGCGCTCGCTGGCGTCACGGTGATGCAGACACCGACCGCCGAGGAAGCCCAGAACCTGATGGCGAACCCCATGTCTTTCCTAGGATCGGCCGCCAAGGTCGGCGACATGGTCGGTGGCCTTGTGCTGCCCGTTGCCGAGCTCACCAAAGCCACCGCCCTGGCCCGCGAGCTGATCGCGGAAGACGAAGCACAGTAGCGCATAGGGGCGCATAGCAGCGCATAGCAGCGCTCGATCCGAGCCGGAGGGTCGATGCTCGGCACCCTTGGAGGGTTTTTGAGGTGCCGGGGGCTCGACCGAGCCCCCGGCTGCCGCTCTTGGACAGCACCGGGGCGGTTGGTCGGGCCCGCTGTTCGCCGGGCCCGGCTGGCCTACAGCGCGCGCTGTGCGAGTTGCCAGAGGAGGCCCAAGCGGTCGCGCACCCAACGCGCGCCAGCGGGCAGCACGGCGCTGCCGCCCGCAGCCTCTTGTGCCTGCCAATCGTCGCGCGACAGTCGCGCCAGCGGCGCCTTGCCCTTCTTCGCCAGCTCGCGGTTGAGTCCATCGAGGCCGCCGAGCAACGCATCGGCGTCCGTCGATGCCTGCTGCATCTCGGCCTCTACATTGGCCAGTTGTTGCATCTGCGAGCCGCTCGGCCGCCCGTCGTAGCTGACCACCTCGCCGTAGAGATTCCCCAGGCGCTCGCGGAGCTTCTCGCCGCCCGAGAAGATGGTTCCTTCTTGCACCGACAGGCTGTCGGTGAGCTGCTTGAGCTGCTCGGCGAAGGTTTCCAGGTGCTTGCGGGTCTTGTCCCGTGCGGAAAGATCCGAGGCACGCTCGAGGGCCTGCTCGCGCAACGCGTTGAGGCTGCCGACTTGGTAGGAGAGGTCGCCGAGATCGTGGTACACCTTCAGGGCCGTCTCCTGCTGCGCCTTGCGGTCCGCGGCCGGGTGTGGGTTGCGGGGATCTGGCACCAGACGGATCTCGCCGTCGATCACCTGCTTGCCCTTGGTCAGACGCACCTTGTAGGTCCCCTCGGGCACGCGCGGACCGGCAAAGGCCGGGATCAGAGAGTTGGCCGGTGGCACCTTGGGGGCCTTGAGGAACATCGGCCATTCGACCCGGTTCAGTCCCCGGCGCTTGCCGCCCGGAAGGGTCGCCAGCAGGTTGTCGTCTCGGTCGAAGATCTCGATTCTGAGATCGCCGAACAGGTGACGCTTCTTGAGGTAGTAGGTGATGCCGACGGTATCGCCCGGCGCCTCGCCCACGAACTCCTCGGCACCGGCGAAGTTGAAGATGGTCGCCTGGAGCACTTGGTAGCCGGGTCGCGAGGGCAACAGGGCGACCTTGGAATCGAGCACCTCGGTGGTCAGGTGCCGCAGTGGCGTGATGTCGTCGATGATGTAGACACCCCGTCCGTGGGTGCCCAGGATCAGGTCGCTCTCGGTCGGATGGACCACCAGGTCGTGGACCGCGACCTGCGGCAGGTTCTCCTTGAAGCGGGCCCAGTTCGCGCCGCCGTCGAGGGTGATCCACAGGCCACGCTCGGTGCCCAGGAAGAGAAGGTCGGCATTGACCGGATCCTGTTTCAGCACCCAGGCGTAGCCATCGACCTTGTCGTCGTCGGCAATGCGGGTCCAGGTGGCGCCGAAGTCATCGGTGCTGAAAGCGTACGGGGTCATGTCTCCCCGGCGGTGGTCGTCGATGGTGACGTAGGCACCGCTTGCGCGGTGCGGGCTGGCATAGATGCTCGACACCCAGCCACCGGCCGTCACATCGGGGATGTTGGCCGTCACGTCGGTCCAGGTCGCGCCATCGTCGCGGGTCACCTGCACGTTGCCATCGTCGGTGCCCACCCAGATCACCTTGGCGTCCTTGGGCGACTCGCTGATGCCGTAAATCGTGGTGTTGTTTTCCGCCGTCGTATTGTCCGTGGTCAAGCCGCCGGATTCTGCTTGCCGCTGGCGTTGGGGGTCGTTGGTGGTCAGGTCCGGCGAGATGGTCTGCCAATGGTCGCCGCGGTCGCGCGAGCGGTGCAGAAACTGCGAACCGACGTACATGGTTCCAGGTCGGGTCGGCGAGAGGTGGACCGGGGTGTTCCAGTTGTAGCGCAGCGGCGCCTGGTTTTTCTCGGGGTAGACCTTGATGCTCTTCCCGGTATGGAGGTCCATGTTGACGCGGAAGAGCTGGCCGCCTTGATAATCGTAGTAAACGACGGCCGGATCGTGTGGGTCGGGCAGGGTCCAGAAGCCGTCGCCGCCGCCGACCACGTCCCAATGCTTGTTCTGGATGCCGCCCGGCGCGCGGGACGGACCGCGCCAGGAGCCGTTGTCCTGAAGGCCGCCGTAGACGTTGTAGGGCCAGAGGTTGTCGTGCGCGACGCGGTAAAACTGCGACACCGGCAGTGATTTGACATGGCGCCAGGTGCGCGCGCGATCGTTCGAGATGTAGACCCCGCCATCGGTCCCGAGCACCAGCATGTACGGGTTGCTCGGGTTGATCCAAAGGGCATGGTGATCGGGATGAATGGCGAACGAAAAGCCGGTACCGAAAACGGCGGAGAAGGACTTCCCGCCGTCGGTTGATTGGGTGAAGGTAAAGGCAGGCCGGTAGAGGCGCTGGTAGTCGCTGGGGTCGACCTTCAGCTCACCGAAGTAGAAGGGCCGGAAGGCGACGGCGGCCGCGCTGCTGACCTCGTGCCAGGTGTTGCCAACGTCGTCCGAGCGGTAAAGCGCCGTTTCCTTCGACTCGACGATGGCGTAGACCACGCTCGGGCGCGAGGGCGCTACGGTGACCGCCACGCGGCCCAGCTCCCCCTTGGGCAGGCCAGCCTCGAGGCGCTTCCAGGTGTCGCCGCCGTCGGTAGATTTGTAGAGCCCACTGCCGGCTCCGCCGGAGGTGAAAAAATCCGGCGCGCGCCGGAACTGCCACATGCCGGCGTACAGCGTTTTCGGGTCCTGTGGGTCGATGTCGAGGTCGGAGCAGCCGGTGTCGGCATCGACGCTGAGCACGTTGTCCCAAGTCTCGCCACCATCTGTGGTCTTCCATACACCACGATCGCCGCCGGCGTTCCACAGGTGGCCGGTGGCGCAGACAAAGACGGTGTCAGACACATTTGGATCGACGACGATGGCGGCGATGCGTTCACTGTCCTCAAGTCCCATATTTTCCCATGACTCTCCGCCATCGGTGGTCTTGTACACGCCGTCGCCGAGGGACACGCTGTTGCGCACCCACGACTCGCCGGTGCCAACCCACACCACATCGGCGTTTTGGGGGTCGATCTTCACCGCACCGATCGATTGCGTGTGGTCATCGAAGACCGGCTCGAAGGTGATGCCCGCGTCCTCGGATTTCCACACACCACCGGACGCGGTACCGACCCACAGGGTGACCGGGTTTTCGGAAGTGCCGTCGATGGCGGCGATGCGTCCGCTCATCACGGCCGGCCCGATGGCGCGCGCGCGCAAGGCGCCAAAGGTGTTGGAGGTGATCGGGGTCTCAGCGGACAAACCTGTAGATGCAACAAAGACAGCACCAAGAACGAGGACAAAGAGCAGGCGGGGTTTCTTCGTCGTCAAAACCATGGGATCGATCTCCTCAGGTTGTGGTGTAAGGGGGGAAGTGAGCCTAGGGGGAAGGTGAAAGCGCGAAAGAGGGAAGCATGCCGGGTCTGGTCTACGGCAACGAGGCCGGCTGGCGCCGGCCTCGCCCGCGTCACGACTGCCGAGAGGGCTACTCGTCGTCGTCCTCGGTGGGCGTTTCCTTCTTCGGCGGCATGGCAAATCGGTCGTCTGGAATATCGATATTGAGCTCAACTTTGTTGATCATGATTGTCTGCATGGTGGGTCCTCCCATGCTGATCTCCATCGAATGCGGCAGCAGGATGCCCTCGACCTCTTTGTAGTCGCCGAGGACGGTGGCAGCGTCGACCTCGACGCCTTGCATGTCCTGCTTGGTTTCCTGTCGGAACTCGATGAAGTTCTCGGTGTCGATGAACGAGGTCACGACGTCGCCGTTCTTCTTGGTGATCTTGAGCTTGTAGGCCTCGGTGCCTTCGACCTCTTCCTTGCCCATCAGTTCGACCGTGTGGCCTTTCTTCCGGTAGTCGACCAGCGGGCCATCGAAGTCGGCCTGATCGAGGATCTGCTTGAGCTGATCATCGGCCATCTCTTCGGGATCGGGCTTGCCCATCATCGGCATGATCGCCCAGCCCTTGCTGCCGTCGTAGGCCTGAATCATGGACATGCCCTGGAAGTTGGCCTCTACGCGCAGGCGGTTGGGCCGCTTGAACTCGAATTGGAGCGGCAGCTCTATGCCCTGCGAGGGCATGGACATCACGCCGGTCATCTTCACGGTCTTGACGCGATCCCAGGCCTCGCGTCCACCGCGGGCTTCAATGACCTTGGCAATGATGTCGTCAACACTCATATCGTCGACGGTGAGATTGTCGGCGGCGGTCACCGCACCAGCGAGCAGCAGGCCGGCGAGAGCCGGGAGAACGAACGTGCGCTTCATGGTTGCCTCTTTGTCGGTTGTCGAGCGCCCGCTTGGGGGCGCGAATCGGCGCGATTCGCCAGCAAGGCAGCGATCACGCGGGCGGTATTTCCTTAAACGAGAATGCCGGAGTCAAGGTTGCATCCCGAGAGGTGAGGCGGTGCGGGATCTCGGCGCGGGATTATTCCACGCGGATCGCGATCTTGCCGAAGTGCTGGCCGGACGCAAGATGTGCGAAGGCGGCGCCGGCTTGGTCAAAGGGGAAGACGCGATCGACAACAGGCTCGAGTGCGGCGGCCTCGATGGCGCGGTTCATGGCCTCGAAATCCTCACGGTGGCCGACCAGAATGCCCTGGAGTCGAATCTGCTTCATCAAAATCGGAATTACGGAAAGATCAGACGTGATGCCCGAAAGTACGCCGATGACGCTGATCGTGCCTCCGATGCGTACGGCCTCGAGGCTTTGCGCGAGGGTGCCCGCGCCACCGACCTCGACCACGTGGTCGACCCCCCGGCCGTCGGTGAGCACCTGCACTGCTTTTCCCCACGCGGGCGTTTGCCGGTAGTTGAGGGTCTGCCAAGCGCCGAGCGCCCGGGCGCGCTCGAGTTTTTCGTCGTGCGACGAGGTGATGATCACACGCGCGCCGAGCAAGCGGGCAAACTGCAGCGCGAAGATCGACACGCCACCGGTTCCCAACACCAGCACGATGTCGCCAGGCCGGACGCGACCGTGGCGCACCAAGGCGCTCCAAGCGGTGAGCGCGGCGCAGGGCAAACAGGCCGCTGCCGCGTCGCTGAGGTGCGCCGGCACTGCCACCACGCCCTCCGCTGGCAGCACCATCTGCGCGGCGAGTGTCCCGTCGAGCGGCCCGCCGAGCGAGGCGCGCACCTTGGCGCGGCTCGGTGGGCCCGAGAGCCAACCCTGACCAAAGCAGGTCGCCACCCGGTCGCCCACGGCGATGCCCCGCACACCCGCGCCCAAAGCCGAGACCACACCGACCCCATCCGAGCAGGGGATGAGCGGCAGGGGTTGCTTGGGGTTGTAGTGACCTTGGACCGTCAGCAGGTCCCGGTAGTTGAGCGACACCGCCCGCATCCGCAACAGCACCTGCCCCGGGCCCGGCAGCGGGTCCCCCCGCTCGCCGAGCCGGAGGTGGTCGAGGCCGAAACGATCCTGGATCTCATAAGCACGCATCGAGGCTCCCTTGCTTCAAGCCCCGATGCTATAGCAGAGCGTGGCGCAGGTCAGACCGCGCCGAGACGCGGATCTTTCTCGCCACCTCGGCGTCACAAAACCTCTGGAGATCACCATTATCTCTACGGGTTCCGTTGCAACGCGACCCCGACCGGCTCCAAGATACGGAGCTGAAAGGAGTCGGGCATGAGCCAGACGACCGGGCGCCGCCGTCGCCAGCCCCTCGACAGGAATCAGGGCCCTCCAAAACGCTGGCTGCCGCGACCGCTGGAACCAAAAGCCCTCAGCCAAGGGCCGCGGATTCTGCCAACCCGATGCCCACACCGCCACCGGCACGCTGATATCGCCTTCGTGACCCTGAGCGGTACGTTGTACCACCTGGCTGCGGTGGATGTGGGAGCCCAAGTGCCAGCACTTGCTACCTCCATCCAACTCGGCCCTTGACACCCAGATCGCGCCAAACGGCCTCGCGAAGCAGCTCGGACTCCTTGCGACCCTGCGCGCAGGCTGTCTTTCGCAGAGCCTCCACTTCGTCGCGGTGGAACCAAACGGCCTTGCGCACGCCTGTCTTGGTGACCCTGCTTTCGGCCTTCTTGTTCAATAGGGATGTAGAGGAGCAACTTGGGGTCGGCATCTTTGCGCTTTGACATCTTCGTGCAAGATTATCAAGGCCCTCGGCCGCGGAAGGAGGCCGGTTGATTCCCGGCCCTTTGACGTCTACCCACAGTGCGCAAGTCGTTGTCTCGAAGGCGGTTGGGCGTCCAGCGCCTGGCATGAACGGAAGCTCTTTCTCGAGAGTCCCAACATTTCGCTCGACAACAATCGGGCCGAGCGAAAGATGCGAGGCGCCGTGCTTGGGTGCAAAAACCACTACGGTTCACGGTCCAAGCGGGGAACCGAACTCGCAGCCACCGTCTCGAGCCTAGGAGAGAGCGCCAAGCTCGCTGGAGCGGAGCCAAACGCCGATCTTCTCACTGCGACCCGAGCAGCATGTGACCAGCCCGGCACCGTCCCCTCCCCACTGCACCTGGAGCCTGACCAGTGCCCCTCGGACCTGGCCCGGCCGGTCTGCACCTAGCCCGGCGGGCAGGGACGGCGACTCCCTACTTCTTCCCCTTTTTCTTGAGCTTGTAGGTGAGGCCGAAGCGGGCGGTGACCTCTTCGTCGACCTCGCCGCGAAACTCGGGTTTGTTGGCGTACACCGCACCGAGCGTTACTACGAAACCGCCGGTCAACTCCTGCGAAAAGCTCGCATTGACCACGGAGCGGGTCTGCCGCAGCGAGTCGTTATCGACGTCCTCGTAGCTCCACGTCAGATCGAGACGCGCGGTAGCTTGACCCGCTGGGT
>Ga0114931_10002053_pt1 | contig 25672 bp, 16 predicted proteins | sample 2SBtaG_FD_89579 | JGI IMG/M metagenome (GOLD analysis project Ga0114931, IMG submission 89579) | Deep subsurface microbial communities from Kolumbo volcano to uncover new lineages of life (NeLLi) - 2SBTROV14_V59a metaG | ecosystem: Environmental > Aquatic > Marine > Volcanic | place: Kolumbo... | reverse complement strand
TCGGAGTGAACAGGTAGCTACCCTGGCCCCGAGGCAGGCTCGACATGAACGCCTGGCCGGCGGTGTCGTTGTTCTGGTCGTAGAACACCGTCCAGATGGAGTAGCCGTGCCACGCCGCCGTGTCCGCGGCCGCCGTGATCTGCGCCTCGAGCTCGGCGACGGTGTAGCTCGAGTTGCCGCTCGGGTTCGGCGCGCCGTCGCTGACGAGCACCATCCCCTGACCGACCTGAGTGTCGTCGACGGTCAGGCCGTCGAGCAGCCCCGTGGCCAGCGTGATCCCGGGCCCCTGGTTCGTCCCGCTGCAGGGCGGCATCCCGTAGCTGCCACAGTCCTCGACCGCGGTGATCGCGCCGTCCACGACCGAGTAGCCGCCGCCGTCCATGTTCTGCATGCCCACCATCACCTGGCCCACGCCGGTGAAGGTGACCAGCCCCACCTGGGAGCTCGAGGCGGTGTTGTCGGCCACACAGTGGAGGAGCACGTGGTCGGCGGTCTTCGCGTCGGGCAGCTCGTCCTTGAAGGAGCCGGTGATGTCCTGGACGATGACGAGGTCCCAGGCCCTGCCCGTGGCGAGCGCCGAGGTCGAGTCGGAGGAGACGTTGGCGTCGTAGTAGCCGAAGATCGGCGCGAAGAAGAGCGCCACCGGGTCGCCGCGCTCCACCGTCCGCGGGATGCGCACGCGCACCGCCGTCGCGATGTCCTCGTTGATCCCGGTCAGGTCGGTGAAGGTCCGGGTCGGGAAGTTCCACGTCCCGAGACGGATGTCCGAATCCAACAGCGTCACCTTCACGCCGTCGACGGTGTGCAGGGCGGCGTAGTGCTTGGCGAGCTTGCGGGCTTTGGCCGGGCTCGTCTTCAGCCCGATGGCGCCGGCGAGGGCCGCGGAGTCCGTCACCATCTTCAGGCGCACGCTGACCGAGTACAGGTACCCGACGTCGGCACTCAGCGCGGCGAACCCGAAGGTGATGAAGGTGGTCATGGCGACGAGCACCACGACCATGCCTCGGCGAGACGGACGCTCGCGTCGCGTGGTGGGTTCAGCAGCCATTGACGAACTCCAGTGGCTGCGTGATCGCGATCTTGTTCGCCCCCGGAACCGGGATCATCCCGGCGATCGGCGCGTAGGGCAGATCGATCTGCAGCTGCAGCCCGCAGGTGTGCTCCACCGACACGATGCTCACGTGGACGGCGTCCGAGGGTGGCGTGATCCCGTCCTGCTCGAAGAGGTGCGACGCGGTGGCCTGGGCGGCCGAGACACACTCGGTGCACTGCCCGGGGGCTTCGCCGAAGGCCGGACGCGTGGTGGCGCCGACGCGCACGGCGTGCCGCGCGACGTTCACCGTGCTGAGCTCGCGGTAGAAGTACCAGCCCCACTCCATGATCCCCATCAAGAGCAAGGTCAGAATGGGCAGGACCATCGCGAACTCCATCGCGCTCGTGGCCCTGCGCCACTTGAATCGTCGTCCCATAGGCCAGCCTCCGACTGTTCGGCTGCCCCTCGTTGCCCACCCGGGAACACTGTAGGAAATTTTTCGCGGATTGGCTACATCGAAGTACGACAAAGGGCTGATGGAGCCGATCCGGGCCGGCTCCCGGGGGAGCGGCGCGCGGCGCGCGGCGCGCGCCGGGCTCAGTGCTCCGAGAACCAGTAGGTGGTGTCCAGCGTCCCGATCTGCGTCTGCTGGTAGTTCACCGGGTCGGTCCGCTCGAACACGAGAGTGCCCGTACCGTCGTCGGTGGCAGTCCCCAGGGTCTGCCAGGCCTGGTCGCCGTCGAGGAAGTACACCTGCCAGGCGGTGTCGGAGGTGAACACGAACCCGTAGGAGCCGCCGGAGGGGCGCGGGTTGTTCGGATCACTCGGACAGTCGTCGGTGACGTACCGGTAGGTCCCGTGCATCACGCGGTCGCACGGGTCGCAGCTCGGATCGTCGACCTGCTGCACGGTCGAGGTGTAGTCGGTGGTGCAGTCGCTCACCCCGTAGGCGGTCGAGGTGAAGTCGAAGCGCCCCTCGAGGTCGACGGCGGTGGGCCAGGTGCACGGCGCGACCTCGGCGCAGTCCGGATCGGCGCAGTCGGTGAGCCCGTCGCCGTCGTTGTCGGCGCCGTCGTTGCAGGCGGTCTCGGTGTCGTGACCACCGGAAGGGCCTTTCGTACAGCCGAAGGGAGACAGTAGGGAGCAGAGCAGCAGGGCGCGGGCGGTTGTCATGCGACGGGCTCCGGAGGCGGCGAGCCGGGGGGCGCACATCCAATCATGCCCCGGGCCCGCGCGCCACCGCTTCTCACCCGGGGCGCTCGTCGAGGGCCTCCCGCCAGCCCTCCGGCAGGGGCGGCGGGTCGGGCATCTCGAAGTCCGGGTAGCGCTCCCAGGCCTTCGGGTTGAGCCGCATGAGCAACCGCAGGCCGGCCCCGTCGTCCCGCCGGGTGAGGTCGCGGCCGGCGCCCACCGTGCGCACCCAGAGCACCATCGAGCGGAGCACCCGGGGCAGATCGAAGAGCCAGCGCCAGAACACCGCGAGGCGCCCGGGCTCGGCGTCCAGCGGCGCGGGCGGGTAGTGCCCGTCCTCGAGGCTCTTGCGAGTCATGCGCTCCACGAGCCGCACCTCCGCAGGCGCCAGGCCCTTCCAGGGCACCTCCGGAGCGCGGCGCTGCCCGGTCGCCCGCTGGAACCACGGCATGGGCGGCAGGTCGTCGGGATCGGGCAGGTGACTCGTGTGGTCGAGGACCTGGTCGCTCCACGGCTCGCCGACGTGCTCCAGCACCTGCTCCATCGTGGCCCGGGGCTCGGAGAGCAGGTCCTCCAGGCGGATCTCGAGGATCCGATCGCGGAAGGGGGCCGTCTGGCGCCGCTCCGCCTCGGCGAGGAGCGCGCAGGCCACGAGGCTCGGCGAGCACCAGGGCATGCGTCCCAGCGAGCGGACGACGCCGCGCGGGTCGCGGACGATTCGCACCGCCCGCGCGTCGGGGTAGTCCTCGAAGATCCGCGCGAGGTGCCCGGAGTGGTTGGGCGTCTTGTCGCCGAAGCGCACCTTGCCGTACTGCGCGGCCTTCTCGCGCATCACCGCGGTGTACAGCCCGCGCAGGTCGGCGCGGGTCATCGGCCGGGGCAGCGCGCGGAGCAGCGGGCGCGGATCGAGGCGCAGCCAGCGAAAGGAGAACGAGCGCACGTAGTGCTCGGCGCACGCCTCCGCGCCCCGGCGCTTCAGCGGGAAGTTCGACTCCCACAGGTAGAAGGACGCCTCGTGGGTGAGGTAGATGCGCGGGTGCGCACAGAGCATCATGCGCAGGAGCGTGGTGCCGGATCGGCTGGTGCCGATCACGAAGATGGGGCTCTCCTCGGGCCGAACGGCTTCGGGATTCGTCATGGGGCTCCACCGGCGGTCGCGTACTCTATGCCGCCCGCAGGGAGGACGGACATCATGCAGATCTTCGTGCAGCCCACCGGACGACGGATCGTCCCCTTCGACGACCCCCCCGGCGAGGTGCTCATCGCGAACCGCCCGCTCCGAGCGTGGCAGGCGGAGATGATCCGGGACGCCGGGCTGGAGCGGGTGGAGCGCCTGGAGCCGCCCTGCGTGGTGATCCCCGACACCCTGTTCACCACGGGCGGGGTGCTGCGCCGCCTGGTCGAGGGCGCGGGAGGTCGCAACGCGGTGCTCGTGCTCGCCGAGTCGCGCTTCGGGAAGAGCACGACCTTCGTGCAGCCGGACGTGGAGGCCGTCGACGGAGGCTGGCGCTTCGACGCGGTGCGCTTCGAGAGCGGCGGCGACGAGGCGCCGCAGCCGGTGGTGGTCGACCCGGAGGAGAAGGTGGTAGAGCTCCCGGTCGCGCCCGCCTTCGGAGCCGACGAGCCCGCACGGATCGCGCTCGCACGCCACCCGGTGCTCACCGTGCACCACTGGGTCCACATCCTGTGGGCCAACCAGGCGGCCGGCGCGCTCGAGGTACGCCGCGGCGCGTGGTGGAAGGGTGTCCTCCGCGTGATCTGGGCCTTCCTGCGCTGCCGGTCCTTCAACCGGTGGCGGATCCTCGGCAAGCTGAACACCGTCGGCCGCAAGTGCGACATCCACCCCACGGCGACCGTCGAGGGCAGCACCCTGGGCGACGGGGTGACCGTCGGGCCATACGCGCGGGTGCTCTTCAGCCGGGTCGGCGACGGCGCGACGGTGATGGCCGGCGCCCACGTCGAGGCGTGCACCATCGGCGAAGGGGCGACGGTGGCGCAGATGACCACCCTGCGCGCGAGCGTGCTGTACCCCGAGTCCTTCTCGGGGCAGACTGTGATGCAGGCGAGCGTGCTCGGCCGGCGCACGCTGCTCACCACCGCGTCGTGGTCCATCGACCTGAACTTCGAGCGAGAGATCCGCGTCCCGCTGGACGGGGAGCTGCACTCCACCGGCGCCCGGATGCTCGGCTCCGCCTTCGGGCACGGGTCCAGGGTGGGCGCCGGCGTGTTCCTCGCGAGCGGGCGCGCGATCCCCAACGGCGCGTTCCTGATGCGCGACCCGCGCCAGGTGATCGCGAAGGTGCCCCTGGAGGCCGGCGAGCGCCCGCTGGTCAACGACGGCGGGCGGCTGGTGCCGCTGGACCCCTGACCCGGCGCGCGACGCTCCCTCACTCCGCCGCCAGCGCCTCGAGGCGGTCCGCCGCCGCCTCGGCGCCGCCCGCCGCGCGGAAGCTGTCGCCGATCCGCCGGGCGGCCGCGGCGAAGCCGGGATCGTCGAGCACCCGGGTCACCGCCTCGCGGATCACCGGACCGGTGGCCCGCCCGAAGCGCACCCGCACGCCCGCGCCGGCGTCCACGACCTGCCGGGCGACCACCGGCTGGTCGTCCTTGATCGGCGCGACCACGAGGGGCCGGCCGTGGAGCAGCGTCTCGCACACGGTGTTGTGGCCGCCGTGGCTGATCACCGCGTCGATGTGGCCGAGCAGCTCGAGCTGAGGCACGTAGTCGCGGCGCAGGACGTTGGGCGGCAGCGGACCCGCCACGTCCTCGGGCGCCACGAGCACCACCTGGACCGGCACCCCGGCGAGCCCCTGCACGACGGCCCGGAAGAAGGGCCCGCCCCGCTCGGCGTTCAGGGTGCCCAGGGACACGAGGACCCGGCGCCCCTCGGCCAGGGACTCCCAGGGGAAGGGCACCGGCTCGGGCCGGCGGCGGATCGCGGGGCCGACGAAGGCGTAGTGCGCGGGAAAGGTCTCGTCCTCGCCGACGAGCGCCCGGGTGGAGCACACGAGCACGAGGTGGGGCGAGCGGTCGGGCTCCTCGGCGAGCGGCAGCCCTGCCTCGCGCGCCAGATCGTGCAGCCGATCGTCGCGCCACGCCTTGATCTTCGGCAGCGCGGCCAGCGGATCGACCACCGCCGCGGAGGTGGAGGCGGTGGTCGCCCAGCGCAGGCCGAGGCGCCGCGCGACGATCGCGCCGGCCAGGGTCTGCTGGTCGGAGACGAGCACGTCGGGTGCGAAGGCTCTGACCGCCTCCTCGACCTCGGGGACCATCCCGCGCGCCAGGGGCAACAGGAAGTCGTCCCACAGGAACTTGAAGGCGGCGAGCCCGCGCACCTTGTTCCGCCGGTCGACGCTCGCGGCCACCAGGGCCTGCGGGACGTCCTCGGAGAGCGCCAGCAGACACGCCCCCTCAGGGAGCAGCGGGCGGACCTGGGTGGGGTGACCGACCCAGGCCACGGTGTGCCCCCGGGCCGCCAGCGCGGCGCCCATCGCCACGGTCGGGTTCACGTGGCCGGTGAGCGGCGGGACGACGAAGACGAAGCGGGCCATCAGCGCGCCTCCAGCCAGGCGACGACGTCCTCGCGCACCCGGTCGGTCGCCTCCCAGAGCACCGAGTGGGAGCAGCCGGGGAGGATCGTGAGGTCCACGTCGGACAGGCGCGCGGCGAGCCGCTCGCCCTGGTCGCGCACGTCGGAGTCGGCGCCGTACAGCGCGAGCACCGGCATCGCGAGCGCCTCGTAGGCGGTGTCCTCCCAGGATCGGGAGGCCCGGATGTCGGCGAGGAGCGTGGTGCCCTCGACGAGCGCCCGCGCGTGCTCGGCCAGCCGCGTGCGCTTGCGGGCGGAGTGGCGTCCGAGCCAGTGCTCGAAGCTCGTCGCGATCCGCGCGTCCCGCTCGTCGCCGCGCAGGCCGAGGGTCCCCGCCATCCGCTCGCCCCAGCCGGGCTCCGGCAGGAGCGCGTCGACGAGCACCAGGCCGTCGACCCGGTCGGGGTGCGCCAGCGCGGAGGCGAGCGCGAGCAGCCCGCCGAAGCTGTTGCCGACCAGGGTCGCCCGCTGCACCTCGCAGGCGTCGAGCACCCCGCGGAGCTCGGCGACGAGGTCGTCCAGCGTGTAGCCGGTGTCCGGGCGCCCGCTCCGCCCGTGCCCCCGCAGGTCGTACAGGAGCACCGGGCGGTGCGCGGCGACCGGGTTCGCCACCGTGAAGTACCAGCTCGACAGGTTGTCCATCACGAGCCCGTGCAGGAAGACCACCGGGCGACCCTCCGCGGGGCCGAGCCGCTGCACGTGCAGGGGGATGCCGCCGACGCGCATCTCAGCCATCGAGGAACTCCGAGACCGCGGCGGTCATCGGCGCCGGGGCCTCGACGGGGACGAAGTGCCCGCCGGGGACCGTGCGCAGGGTGGCGTCGGAAAGGACGCGCGCGAGGCGCTCGCCGGCCGGGCGGCACCGGGAGGTCTCGCCGTACAGGCAGAGCACCGGCACGTCGATCCCGGCGAGGTCGGCGTCGTCGAGATCGGGCTCCCGCGCGACGTCCTCGAGCAGGGTGGTCTCGCCGGTCAGCGTGGCGAGGCGCCCGATCAGCCGCGCGGCGCGGCGGCCACCCGCCATCGGGGCGCGCAGGGACTCGGGCAGGTTCGCGACCAGCGCCTCGGCGGAGCGCGACAGCGCGTCGTCGAAGATCCCGGCCGCGGCCGGGGGAAGCGGCGCGTCGATCAGCGCGAGGCGGCGCACCCCGCCCGGATGGCGCAGCGCGTGGTGCAGGGCGATCAGCGCCCCGTAGCTGTGGCCGACGAGGTCGACGGGCTCGGTGACGTCCAGGGCGGACAGCAGCGCGTCGAGGTCGTCCCCTAGGGTGCGCAGGTCGTAGCCGGCGGCCGGGACCTCGGAGCGCCCGTGCCCACGCAGGTCGTACAGGATCACCCGGTGGGTGCGGGCGAGGACCGGGGCCACAGTGAAGTACCACTGGGCCAGCGAACCGAGGAGCACGCCGTGGATCAGCACCACCGGCGTCCCCTCCCCCATCTGCAGCGTGTTCAGCCGCAGGTCGCCAGCATCGATCAGCGGCACCGCTCGATGAACTCCACGACGTCCCCCACCCGCAGCGCGATGATCGCGTCGAGATCGAGGTCCGACAGCCAGGTCACGAAGTCGACGCCCTCGCCGTAGTGCGCCTGCACCTTCTCGGCGAGGGCCACGAACTCGATGCTCTCCAGCTCCAGATCGTCCGAGAAGCTGGTGTCGAGATCGATCTCGACGGCGTCGGCCCAGCTCGCGCCGACGACCTCGCGCACGAAGCGGGCGAGGTCGGCCAGGATCTGCGCGCGATCGGGGTCGGTCATGGGAGGGTCCAGGCGACGAGGTGGGGGCCGTCGGCCGCGAGCGCGACCGGCGTGCCGTCCACGACCAGGCGGTCGGGCGAGACGTGCTCTACCACGAGCCGGCTCGGTCCGCTCCCCGCGCGAATCCCCGGCGCCCGGGCCACCGCGCGGCGGGCCACCGCGGCCCGCGCGCCCGGGTCCTCCGGATCGCCTCGGAGGATGGCGATGCCGGGGGAGATCCCGTCGGCGGCGTACGCGACCGTCACCTCGTCGCAGCGGTCCACGGCGACCCGCAGGTCCCGGTCGCCGGCGAGACGCAGCCCCTCCCCCGCCGGCTCCAGCGGCAGCTCCACCGGGTAGGTCGAGCGCCCCTCGGCCCGCCGCAGTAGCTGGCGCAGGGCGTCCTTGGCGGCGATGCGTTCGTCGAGGAAGGCCCGCTGGGCGCGCGGCCCGGCGGCGGCCATCGCGGCGCGCTCGGCCTGGTCGAGGTAGCGCCGGGTCAGCCAGTCCCGGGAGGGGGTCCGGTGCGCGCTCGGGTCGTAGCGGACCCATGCGCCGCGCGTGTCGGAGAGCAGTGCCTCGCCCGGCTGACGCATCAGCCGCCACACCACCGGGCTCGTCTCGAAGCGGCGGTCCGTCCAGCCGTCGATCCGACACCACAGGCGACCGTCGTGCACCAGCTCCAGGTCGGCGGCGACCACCCGCGCGTCGAGGCGAGCGATGCGTACCCGACACCCGACCCGCGCACCGGCGGGCGGATGCGGGCCGTACAACCGCACCCGATCGGCGCCCACGGGCATCGCGAGGCGATCGACCTGCTGGGTGGCCATCACCCAGAAGCCGAAGACCTGCCCCGCGTTGTCCAGCAGCGCCCCGGGGGCCTCCGGCGTGCACAGGACCCCGTCGATGCCCGCGTCGCCGACCGGTCCGAGCTCCTCGACCCCCTGGTAGGCGGGCCCGTGGAACATCCACCCGTCCGTGTACAGCCGACTCACCGGCACCGGGGAGGGCCGGGCGGGCGACGGCTCCGGGAGCGCAGGGGACGGCGCCTCGGGGAAGGCGGGCGCCATGCGCACCCGGGCCCGCGCGAAGCCCTCGATCTCGGCCCGGATCCACCCGCCGTCCAGCGCCTCGGCGCGCAGGGTGACCTCCTGGGGCGGCACCACCGCGAGCCACTTGAGCGCCTCGATCTCCGCGACCTCGACCGCGACGAGCCCGGGGCGCAGCGCCCGCGCCGCCTCGAGGAGCAGCTCCAGGGACATCGAGAAGGGCGCGACCGGGTAGCCGTCGGCGATCTCCGGCCACCCCTCGGGTTGGGGAAAGAGCGCGTGGTCCCGCAGGGCCGGCTCCGCCTCGACGGACAGGGTCCGCGTTGCCGACCAGCTCCCGGCCAGCCGCTCTCCCCGCCGCTGGAGCGCGGCGACCACGTCCTGACCGGCGCGGGTCAGCGCCTCCATCGTCCGCCCCAGCTCCCGGAGCACCGGGTCGTCGGTGGGTGGGAGCACGGGCGCGGGCGGGCCGGTGGTGATCGCGCCGCGGAGGTCGTCGCCGAGCCGCACCAGCGGGCTGCCGAGCTTCAGGGAGACGATCGGGCCGCCGGGGGGCGGGAGCACGCTGGCGAGGTCCACGTCCGCGCCCTCGACGTACAGGGCGAGGAGCAGGTTGCGGAGCTGCGCGAGCCCCGACCGCCGGCCCTCGCTGGCGGAGACCGCGAGGTGCGGCCGCCCGGCGAGGGTGCTGCCGACCAAGCCCGTCAGCGAGCCCGTGCCGACCTGCACGAAGACCCGGAACCCCTCCTCGTACAGCCGCTCGATCAGCTCCCGGAACCGCAGTGGGGTCACCAGATGCTCGGCGGCGAGCGCCCGGATCGCGTCGGGGTCGTCCGGGTAGGGCGCGCAGGTCGTGGCCGACCACAGCGGGCGCGCCGGCGGGGCCAGGGGCAGCTGGGCGAAGGCGTCCTCGTGGGGCGCCAGGTACTCGGCGAAGAGCGGCGAGTGGAACCCGGAGCGGAAGGGCAGGATCTGGCAGACCAGTCCGCCTCCGACGAGCCGGGAGCGCGCCGTCTGCACCGAGTCCTCCAGGCCGCACAGGATGACCTGGTACGGGCAGTTGTCGTGGGAGACGACGATGCCGTCGAGATCCGCGATCGCCTCCGCGGCCGTGGCGATCCCGCAGGCGGCCGCGGCGAAGAGCACGCCGGGCACCTCCAGCGTCCCCGGCTGCAGGCTGGCGACGAAGGCGTCGAGGGCCTCGGCGGGGACCATCCCGGAGGCCGCCATCCCGGTCCACTCGCCGATGCTGTGTCCCGCGTAGGCATCGGGGACGACCCCGAGGCGACCGAGCACCTCGTCGAGGAAGCGCCCGAGGGTGAAGATGCCGTAGCCCGTCTGCTCCAGGTCGCCGCCCTCGATGCCCTCCGGGGCGGGCAGCCCCAGGTGGCGCGCGATGGAGGCGACCTCGGGGTCGAAGCGCGCCTCGAGGCCCGGGAACAGGAAGGCGATCCGCCCGCCACCGTCGACCAGCCCGCCGTCCCGGAACCAGATGCCCCCGCGGCCGGGCCAGGGCTCGCCGCGCTTGAGGATCTGTCGGGCGCGCTCCACCCGAGCCGGCGTCGGGTCGATCAGCGCGAGGCGGCACGGGCCACGACCGCCCCGGGCGACCCCGGCGTCGAGCAGCGCGCGCACGCCGGCCGGGTCCTTCCCGGCGAGCAGCACCACCGGCGCGTCCGCGCGGTCGGCCGGCTTGGGCGGGCGGGCGCGGCGCGGGACCGCGCGGCCGTGAGAGGTCAGCACGACGTGGGCGTCGATCCCGCCGAAGCCGAAGGCGTTGACTGCGGCGACGCGCGGGCCGTCGCCCTCCCAGGGCCGGGCCTCGGCGAGCACCTCGAAGCGGGTCGCGGCGAGGTCTTCGCGAGGCTCGTCGCAGTGCAGGCTCGGCGGGAGCACCCCGTGGTGCACCGCGAGCACCGCCTTGATCAGCCCCGCGATCCCGGCCGCGGCCATGGTGTGGCCGATCATCGACTTCACCGAGCCGAGCACCGCGGGAGCCGCGTCGGGGCCGCCGAAGAACCGCCCGATGGTCGTCGTCTCGGCCCGATCGCCCGCCGGCGTACCGGTCCCGTGGGCCTCGAGCAGCCCGAGCGCCGCCGGGTCGATCCCCGCCTCGGCCCAGGCTCGCTGCAGGGCGAGGAGCTGGCCGTCCACCCGCGGGACCATCACCGAGGAGGCCCGCCCGTCGCTGGCGCTGCCGACGCCGTGGATCACCGCGTAGATCCGGTCGCCGTCGCGCTCGGCGCGGTCCAGTCGCTTCAGGCCGACCAGCCCCACCCCCTCGCCGATCAGCAGGCCGTCGGCCCGGCGGTCGAAGGGACGGATCGCGCCGGTGGGGCTGAGCGCGCCGAGCTGCGCGAACACGCCCCAGAAGGTCATCCCGAGTCCGAGCTGCGTCCCACCCGCGAGCACGAGGTCGCACCGCCCCGAGCGCAGCTCCCGGCAGGCGTGCTCCACCGCGATCAGCGCACTCGCGCAGGCGGCGTCGACCGTGTAGGCCGGGCCGTTCAGGTCGAGGCGGTTCGCGATCCGCGAGGCGGCGAGGTTGGGGACGAGCCCGATCGCGGTGTCGGGGCCGAAGTCGCCGGCCTGCTCGAGCCATCGCGCCTTGATCCGCTGCACCACCTCGGGGGCGAGCCCCGGCGCCAGCTCCTCGAGGAGGAGCGCGAGCTGCTCGCCCTGGCGCACGTTGCGGTCCAGGCGCACGAGCCCCGGCGTCTGGTAGGCGCCCCGCCCGAGGATCACCGCCGCCCGAGACCGGTCGAAGGGGCGGGTGTCGTAGCCGGCGTCGGCGAGGCACGCCGCGGCGACCTGGAGCGCCAGGAGCTGGTCGGGCTCGGTCGCCCGCGCCGCCACCGGCATGATCCCGAAGGCGCCGGCGTCGAAGGAGACCGCGTCGCCCACGAAGCCCCCACGGCGCACGTAGACCCGGTCCACCGCGCGGTGCTCGGGGTCGAAGAACCGCGGGTCGAGGCGCTCGGGGCTGGCCTCGGTGATCGCGTCGACGCCGCGCTGGATGTTCCGCCAGAAGCCGTGCGCGTCGGGTGCGCCCGGGAACAACCCGGCGACCCCGACGACCGCGACCGCCTGCTCCGCCTCCGCCATCACTGCAGCTGCTGCGGGCCGGCCTGCATCAGGACCACCTGCGCGTCGCCCCCGGCGTCGAGCTCGTCGAGGAGCCGCTGAACGCCCTCGTCGGGGTGGATCAGGCCGATGCCGCGGCGCCGGTACTGGTGCTCCAGCTCCGGGGTGACCATGCCGCCGCCGGCCCAGGGGCCCCAGTCGATGGACAGGGCGCGACCGGCCAGGTGGGCGTCGAGGTGCCGGGCGAGCTGGTCCAGGGCGTCGTTGGCGGCGGCGTAGTCGGCCTGGCCGCGGTTGCCGAAGGCGCCGGCCACGCTCGAGAAGAAGACCACCGCCCCGACATCGTCGCGCAGGGCCTCGACGAGGTGCAGGGCGCCCGCGACCTTGGTGTCGAAGACGCGCCGGAAGGAGTCGTGCTGCTTGTCCCGCAGCAGCTTGTCCTCGTTGACCCCGGCGCCGTGGAGCACCGCGTCGATGCGGCCGTGGTCGCGGTAGACCCGCTCGACCAGCGCGCGCAGGGCCTCGCCGTCGCGGACGTCGACCGCGTGGTACTCGAGCTTGGCGCCGGCGGCGCGGATCGCCTCGAAGGTGGCCCGCATCTCGCGCTCGGCCAGCAGGCGCCGCACTCGCCGCTCGACCTCGGCCGGGGTGTCCGCCTCGCCGAGGGCCGCGACGCGCGCGCGCAGGTCGGCCGCGGTCTCGGCATCCGCGGTGGCGGCGTCTTCCCGGTCGGGCGGCGCGGAGCTGCGCCCGACGAGCACCAGGGTGCACGAGGCACGCTCGGCGAGGGCCCGGGCCACCCGCGCGGTGATCCCGCGCGCGCCCCCGGTGAGCAGCACGACCGCGTCCCGGGTGATCGCGAACCCGCCGCCCTCGGCGGCCAGCTCTCGGGCCGCGTAGCGGCAGCCGAAGCGCTGGCCCTCGCGGTGCCCCACCTCGGCCGGGCCGTCCGGGTCCTGGAGCTCCCCGAGCACCGCCTTGACGTGGACGTTGGTGCCCTCGTGCGGGTCGAGGTCGACCAGGCGCACCCGGGCGAGCGGCCACTCCTTGGCGGCGGACTTGAGCAGGCCCGATACCCCCGCGCCGAAGCCCGGAGGCGCCCCGTTGACCACGTGGCCGAAGTGCCCGCCCTGGCCGGTGACCACGAGCAGGTGCCGCACGCCGCCGGTCAGGGCCTCGCGCACCGTGCCGGCCAGCGCGAACAGGCGCTCGCCCGTCTCGGCGTCCAGGGCGCCCAGATCGGCGCCACCCAGGTGTACGAGAACGTCCAGGTCGTCCAGATCCGCGTCGGACTCGACCCGCCGCACCCGCGCGCCGGCCGCACGCACCGCCTGCAGCAACCCCTCGGCCAGCGCGGGGGCACCGCCGGCCACGCCGACGCGCAGGCGCTCGACGCTCCCCGGCTCGGACGGCCCGAGCACCTCGAGCTCCGGGACGAAGCGCAGGGTGTGGGAGGGCGCCTCGACCAGGGGCTCCGGCCGCGGCACCTCGTCGGTGACCAGCCGCTCCAGGTCGTCGTCGACCTCGGCCGCCACCCACTCCAGGATCCCGCGCAGGGTCTTGACCGCCGACAGCTCCTCGACCAGGCGGTCGCGATCGGCCTCGGCACCGGCACCGAGCCCGAGGCGGTCGGCGAGCACCCCGAGCACCTCGATGCGCTTGATGGAGTCGATGGAGAGGTCGGCCTCGAGGTCGAGATCGAGGTCGAGCATCTCGATGGGGTAGCCGGTGCGCTCACTGACGATCTCGAGGAGCACCTCGCCCGGGTCGGTGGAGGCGGGCTCGGGCGCCGGGGCCCGCGCGGGCTCGGCCACCGCGGCCTGCTCGACCGGCGCGGGCGCAGGCGCCGGGGCCCCCTCGCCCAGGTAGGCCAGGAGCACCTGCCGCTGGGTCTCGGCCTGCTCGCGCAGGGTGCGGAGGTACGCGATCACGACCTGCTCGCGGTCGTCGCCGGGAGCCTTCGCGGCCGCGACGGGCTCGCGCACGACCTTCATCGCGTGGTCGGGGAGCTCCCCGCGCACGGGCCAGGCGCGCTGGCCGTTGACCCGCCACCGGGTCATCGACGGCGCGAGGGCCGGTGCGTCGAGGTCGAGGGGACGCACGCCGCGGCCCTCGAACAGGAACCCGGGCTGCACCGGAACGCCGGCCACCGCGAGCTGGGCGAGGAGACGCACCAGGCCCGGCAGCGCGCCGCCGCCGCGCGGATCGTCCAGGGAGAGCGCGAGGTGCGGCCGCCCGCCCAGGGTCTGCTCGACCAGCGAGGTGAGCACGCGGCGGGGGCCGACCTCGACGAAGACCCGCGCGCCGTCGTCGTACATCGCCTCGAGCTGGTCCTTGAACCGCACCGGGGAGACGACGTGCTCGGCGAGCATCGCGCGCACCGCCTCGGGCGACCGCTCGTAGGGTCGGGCGGTGGTGTTGGCGTAGACCCGTGTCTGGGGCGCTTCGACCCGCACCTGGGCCAGCGAGCTCGCGAGGAGGGTGCGGGCGCGCGCGACCATCGGGGAGTGGAAGGCGGCGGCCACGGGGACCCGCTTGACCGCGATGCCAGCGGACTGGAGCCGGCCCATGGCGTCCTCGATGCCGTCGACCGGCCCCGAGATCACCGTCTGCCGCGGGCTGTTGTGGTTGGCGAGCACCACGCCGGGCACCTCGCGCAGCACCGGCGCGAGCTCCGAGGCGTCGGCGGCAGCCGCGGCCATCGCGCCGGGCACGCCCTCGGCCGCCTCGAGGATCGCCCGGCCGCGGGCCACCGACAGCGCAATCAGCTCGTCCGACGGCAGGGCGCCAGCGGCGCACAGGGCCACGAGCTCCCCGTAGCTGTGCCCGCCGAGCTGGTCGGGCCGGACGCCGAGGGCGCCGAGGAGTTGCGCGGCGGCCAGCTCCACGATGCCGAGCGCCGGCTGGGTCACGCGGGTGTCGGTGATCGCGTCCTTCTGGGCACGGCGGGTGGCCGGGTCGAAGGCCTCGCCCGGGTAGAGCAGCGCGCGCCACTGGGGGTCGAGCAGCGCCTGCAGCCGCGGGAAGGCGACGAACAGGTCCGCGAGCATCCCCGGGCGCTGGGAGCCCTGGCCGGGGAAGAGGAAGGCGACCTCGCCCCCGAGCGGCGACTCCGGCGCGTAGAACACGCCGCGGGTCTCGAGCCCTCGCTGGGCACGGAGCAGCTTCTCGCGGAGGTCGTCGAGGCTCTCGGCCACGAGCGCGAGACGGACCGGGCCCTGTCCGCGCGCGGCGAGCCCCGCGGCCACGTCCCGCGGGCGCAGGCCCTCGGGCTCCTCCAAGCGCGCGAGCAGGCGGGGCACGTCGTCCAGGTCGCGGAAGAGCAGCAGCTCCTCGGGCCACTCCTGCAGGCCGCGCTCCGACCCGCCGCCGTGGGCGGCCAGCACCGCGTGGAAGTTGGTGCCGCCGAAGCCGAAGGCGCTGACCGCGGCGTAGCGCTCCGGGTCGGGCCAGGGCGCGGCGTGGGTGCGGAACTCGAAGGGGCTGGTCTCGGTGTGCCACGCCGGGTTGGGCCGCCGCACGTGCAGGGTGGGCGGGAGCACCCGGTGGTGCAGGGCCAGCGCCGCCTTGACGATGCCGGCGAGGCCCGCGGCGCACTTGGTGTGCCCGACGTTCGACTTGACCGAGCCGAGGGTGGCCTGCCGGGGCTGGGCCGCGGCGCGGGTGAAGACGTCGGTGAGGGTGGCGAGCTCGGTGCGGTCGCCTACGACGGTGCCCGTGCCGTGCGCCTCCACGAGCCCGACCTGCGTGGGCGAGATCCCGGAGCGTTCGTAGGCCCGCTCCAGCGCCCGCACCTGCCCTTCCTTGCGCGGTGCGGTGAGCCCGAGGGAGCGGCCGTCGCTCGAGCCGGCGATGCCCTTGACCACCGCGTAGATCCGGTCGCCGTCGCGCTCGGCGTCGGCCAGCCGCTTGCACACGAGCACCGCGACCCCCTCGCCGAGCGCGATGCCGTCGGCGTCGGCGTCGAAGGGCCGGCTGCGCCCGGTGCGCGACAGGGCGTGCACGCTCGAGAACAGAAGGAAGTCGTTGATCGTGTTGTGCAGGTCGGCGCCGCCGCACAGCACCAGATCGCTCGTGCCCACCGACAGCTCCTTGCACGCGAGGTCCAGCGCCACCAGGGACGAGGCGCAGGCCGCGTCGACCGTGTAGTTCACCCCGCCGAGATCGAGGCGGTTCGCGATGCGGCCGGAGACGACGTTCGCGAGCACGCCCGGGAAGGAGTCCTCGGTGAGCTTGGGGAGCACCGCGTCGAGCGCGTCGGGGATCTCGCCGAGGTACTGCGGGTACATCGCGCGGAACCCGTAGGCGCCGGCGAGATCGGTGCCCGACTCGGCTCCGAAGATGACCGAGGCGCGCTCGCGGTCGAAGGGCCGCTCGCCGTACCCGGCGTCCTCTAGCGCCCGGCGCGCAGCCTCGAGCGCGAGGAGCTGCACGGGCTCGATGGCGGCGAGCGACCGCGGCGGGATCCCGTAGTCGAGCGGGTCGAAGGGGATGTCGGGCAGGAAGCCGCCCCACTTGGAGACCGCCTTGTCGCCCCCCGGGGCGTCGCCGTCGTAGTAGACGCTCGTGCTCCACCGCTCGGCGGGGACCTCGGTGATCGCGTCGTGGCCGAGGACCACGTGGCTCCAGAAGGCGTCGAGGTCCTCGGCGCCCGGGAAGAAGCCGGCCATCCCGACGATGGCGACGTCGGCCGGGTGCGCTTCGAGCGCCGGCGCCTCGGTGGCGCGCAGGTGCTCGGCGGCGCCCAGGCTCACGTCCTCGTGCAGCGCGACCATGGTCGTCACCTCGCCACGCAGCGCCGCCACCTGCCCGAGCATGAACAGCCCCTCGCGGCGCTGGGTGTCCTCGTCGACGGACACGAGCGCGCCGCCGTCGCGGCGCAGCCCCTTGCTCGCGAGGCGCAGGCGGCCGAGGTTCATGCGCTCGAGGGCCTCCCAGATCGCGTCCGGAGCGGCACCCTCGGCCCGCAGTCGGTCCCGGGTGGCCTCGAAGTCACGGACGAAGGCGGTGTCGGCACACCGGGTGGCGTGTCCCGGGGCCGTCTGCAGGAGCGCGGTCTGCTCGCAGGCGAGCGCCGCCTCCTGGAAGGCAGGCCGGATGGCGCCGGTGCGCACGGCCTCCTCGGTGAACAGGTAGGCGGTGCCCATGAGCAGGCCGATCTTCGCGCCGCGGACGGCCAGCGGGGCGACGAGCGCCGAGACCATCGCCGCGGAGCGGGCGTCGTGGATGCCCCCCGCGAAGACGACGCTCAGCTCCTCGGGCGCGTCGTGCTGCAGCAGGCGCTCGACCACCTGCTCCCAGAGCAGGAAGCTGGTGCGCGGGCCGACGTGACCGCCGCACTCGCGGCCCTCGAAGACGAAGCGGCGCGCGCCGTCCTGGAGGAACAGGTCGAGCAGGCCCGGGGAGGGCACGTGCAGCCAGGTGGGGATGCCGTCGGCCTCGAGCGCGCGGGCCTGGGCCGGCCGGCCGCCCGCGAGGAGCGCCACCGGCGGCCGCGCCTTGCGCACCTGCTCGAGCTGCTCGGCCCGGATCTCGGGCGGCGCGAAGCCGAGCATCCCGACGCCCCACGGGCGGTCGCCCAGCCGGTCGCGGATCTCGGCGAGCAGCGTCTCCAGCTTCGGGCCGCGCACGAGCGAGAGCGCCAGGAAGGGCAGCGCGCCGGCCTCGGCCACTGCCTCGGCGAAGTCGGGCGTGTCGCTCACCCGCGACATCGGGCCCTGGAGGATGGGGAACCGGACGCCGTTCGCCCGGGCGAAGGGCGAGTCGGGCGCGTGGGGGGAGGCCGCCAGCGCCTGGCCCCGGTGCCCGTCGATGGCCCGGTTCAGCCCACGCACCAGGTCGCGAGCGGTGGGGAACCGCCGCGCGAGGGTGCGGGCGAGGGCCGCGTCCTGGCCGGCGGGCAGCAGCCGCTCCTCGAGCGGCCCGACGCCCAGGGTGTCGGGCAGCCGCTCCGCGAGGGCCTCGATCGGCAGGTCGGGCCGCTCGTAGACCCGATAGCCGCCGCGAATCCCGGTCTCGCTGCCGTCCATGGCCGCGACCAGCGAGCGGATCGCCTCGGGAAGCCCGCACTCGGCGAGCAGCGCGAGCTGGCTGTCGAGGACCACCCCGCGAGCCCCCCCGACGATGGCCGCCGCGGCCGAGTGCAGGCCGATGCCGCCCTGGGCCCATACGGGCACCGACACCGCGCGCACCACCCGCTGCAGGAGCACGAAGGTCGACTCCTCGCCGGTGGCACCACCGCTCTCGCTGCCCTTGACGACGACGCCGGCGGCCCCAGCGGCCTCGGCGACCCGTGCCGCGGCGACGCTCGTCACCTGCACGAGCACGCGCCGATCGCGCCACGCGGCCGGGTCGCCCCCCTCGGAGAGCACCACGAGCCCCGCGCGCTCGGGGAGCGCCGGCGCGGTCACCCCGGGCGGCACCCGCACGCCGAACTCGACCCGGCGGACCTCCAGGGCGGCCAGTGCGGCTTCGGCGGCAGACGGATCCCGCCCCAGGTCGAGCACGCCGAGCGCCCCGGCCCGGGACAGGGCCGCGACCAGCTCCGCGTCGGGATGCTCGAAAGGAGAGATGCCGAGGATGCGGGACGGATCCAGGTGCATGCGGGCCCGAGGCGGACAGGCGCCGGAAAGGACGCCTTGGGACCGAGTACGCTAGCACCAAAACGCGCTGGTGGCGCCCCTTTACGCGATCTCGACAACTACTCCGTCGTACAGCGGAACAGGAGCACCGAGGTCTCTCGATCGAGATATGGGATCTGCCCCGTCTCGCACAGATCCGCGGGCTCCAGGATCGCCACCTCGGAGAACCCCGCCGCCAGGAGATCGTCCCGCAGATTGTCTCGGGTGCGCGCATCGATCTCGAAGCCACGCCCCCGGGTGAACCGTCGCATCAACCACCCGAGGGCCCGACCGACCCATCCGGGCCGGATCCGCTCCACGGCGGGCACGAGGTCGAAGGCGAAGGCGCTCCCGGGCCGCTCCGCCAGCAGGGTGGCCACCCGACGCCACAGGGTCCGCTGCGCCTCGGCGTCGAGGTACATGAGCAGGCCCTCCACGATGACGAACACCGGTCCGTCCTGCAGGATGGCCGACAGATCCATCGTCCGGGCGTCGCCGGGGAGCAGGTCCCAGTTCGGCCGCTCCAGCACCTCCCGGCCCGCCGCCGTGCGCTCCAGCAGCCACCGCTTGCGGGCCACCACGCCGGGCAGGTCGACCTCGACGTAGCGCAGGTCCCGGTCCCGCGAGAAGCTGGCTCCGCGGCGGCCGAGCCCACAGGCCAGCTCCAGGATCTGCGGCACCCCCGAGGCCCGCGCGAGGTGGTCGATCATCGCGTGGCGCTGGGCCAGCCCGTGCCGGAGGGAGGGCGCGTCGGGCCGCAGCAGCCGCGCGAGGCCGATGGCCGCGTTCGTGGCCCGGAAGACCGCGCGCGACGGGCGCCAGTCGAAGAGCTCCGCGGCGTCGAAGCCCGCCCACACCCACGCCTGCGACGTGTAGAGCGCGGTGACCGTGAGGTCGCCGTCGTCGCGGGGTTGGGGCAGGGAGCGCTCCGATCCGGTCATCCGCGGACCATAACCAGACCCGCCCGCGCCTCGGGTGCTCCTCGGGCACTTCGATCGGCGAGTTGGAGTCCCTGGGGCCAGGAGGCCCCCATCCCGGCTACTCGCGCAGCTCCCGGCGGTCGAAGAACTCGAAGAGCACCTCGCTCCCCCAGTCCCTCGACACGGTGCCGATGTGTTGGATCCGCACGGACTGCCAGCCGTCGGGCCAGGTGTGGCCGGCCCCGTCGATCCGCAGGTGCTCCAGAGGTACGGCGCAGTTCGTGTAGGTGATCCGGGCAGTGATCGAGCCGTCGTGCACCGTGTCGGGAAACTCCTCGCGGTCGACCCCACCGTCGCACCCGTCGATGGACGACCACACCGACAGGGTCCTCGCCACCGAGACGAGCTTGCCCCCACCGCTCCGGATCGGACACTCGGGCGGCCCGCCGCGGTAGGGCCAGCACGGATCGGTCGTCGAGTGCACGTCGAGCAGCGGCACCGGGCGCGGGGGCGCGCAGGTGCCGGAGGTCGCGAGCTGCAGCTCGCCGTCCACCGAGGCGATCGCCGCGACCCGGTCGGAGAGCTCGCAGCCCAGGCGCTGGGCCATCGCGCCGCCGTTGGACATCCCGGTCACGTAGATCCGCCGCGGGTCGACGTCGATGTGCCGCTCGAGATCGTCGAGGAGGTCGCGTACGTATTGGACGTCGTTCACCTGCTCGGCGCAGGCGGTCCCCCCCGAGCAGCGCCATCCGTCCTTGCCGCCGCCCGCGTTCCACGCGCGCTCGGTGTGCCACAGCCCGCGCTCGGGCGTGCCGTCGGGGAAGACCGCCGCGTAGCCGTGCACCTGCGCGGTGCGGTGCAGGCACGCCACGTCCCCGGCCGCGCCCTCGTCGCAGGTCATGCGCTCGGCGCTCTGCTTGTCCCCGCCATCGCCATGCAGGACGACCACCACCGGAACGGGCGTGCCGGGCTGGTAGCCGTCGGGCACCCACAGGTCGTAGTCGCGGTCGGACCAGCCGGGCACGGAGCAGGTCATGCCCGAACCACCGGCCTCCGCCACCCCGCACGCGCCCACGTCCAAGAAGGACCCCGAGCGACACCCCCCGAGGACTGCGAGCAGCAGCACGAGCCGGCAGCACCTCATGCTCCGAGGATACGCCGAGATTCCAGTGTTCCGCGAAGCCGCTTTGCGACCGATCCGCCGACGGCACCGAGTCGGGCGGGTCCAGACGGGGTGATGCCACCGCGAAACCGGGCGCAGGGCGCGCCTCGAACGGTCGGGCTCGCGGCGCAGATGGCCGGAGGGCTTGCGCGCTCGCGCGGCGACGCAATAGGAGAGCCCGTTCGGGTCCGGTGCGTGAGGCCGCCATGCCCTTGTCGAGCTCCGAAAAGCGCGTCCTTCGGGCGATCGGTCAGACCCTTTTTCCGCGAGGAGGGGCCATCCGGATCGATGGGCTCGACGCCGAGGTCGTGGAGTACATCGAGGATTACCTCGATCGCCTACCGCGTCTCGACCGATGGCAGCTACGAGCGTTCTTCCGCGCCTTCGATCTGGGCTACGCGGTGGCGGCCCGCCATCCGAGCGCCCGGTTCCACTCCGCGCGTCCCGACGATCGCCACGAGTACCTCGCCTCCTGGGAGAACAGCCCGCGCTATGCCCAGCGCATGGGCTTCCAGGGGCTCAAGATGGTCTTCAGCCTCGCCTACGCCGAGTGCGGGGCCGTGAAGACCGGGATGGGCATGACGCCCACGGGCGACACCGAGATCGACATGCAGACGGCGCTGCAGGACCTGGCCACCACCGCGGGGAAGGTTGGATGAAGCGAGAGATCCACAAGCGCTGGTCGACCGATCAGCTCATCACCGGCATCCAGACGAACGACTGGCTTCGCCTGCTCCGGATGAACGGCTACCGGGTCGACCCGACCTACCTGCACCGCGCGGCGTGGATCACGGGCATGTCCCTCGGGGCCTCCGCGCTCGGCGCCATCGAGGACGTACGCTTCGGCCGGCAGCTCGCGTCGATGGAGATCGACCCGACCCCGCTGTTCCTCATCGGGCACTGGCGGAGCGGGACGACCCACCTGCACAACCTCTTCGGGCGCGTGCCGGGCCACACCTACCCGACCGTCTACCAGGTGGTGTTCCCCGGCGCGTTCCTCTCGACGGGCTCGACGATCCCCAAGCTCACCTCCCGCCTGCTCGGCGACACCCGCAGCTACGACAACGTCAAGCACGGGTGGGGCGAGGCGGCGGAGGACGAGATCGCGCTGGCCAAGCTGTGCGGCCTGTCGCCCTACGTCGCGTTCATGTTTCCCGAGCACGCCGCCCGCTACGAGCGGTACCTCGACTTCATCGAGTGCACGGCCGAGGAGCGCGACACCTGGAAGGACGCCTTCCGCTACCTGATCAAGAAGATCATGTTCGCCACCGGCGGCGACCGGGTGGTGGTCAAGTCCTGCACCCACACCGCACGGATCCGCCTGATCCTCGAGATGTTCCCGAACGCCAAGTTCGTGCACATCCACCGCCACCCCTACCAGGTGTACGCCTCGACGCTGCACATGCGTAGCCACACCGACTGGGAGAACTTCTTCCACCTCCCCGACGAGGACGTCGAGCAGGTCCGCTCCCAGCAGACCCTGCTCATCGGCCAGCGCCTGTACGAGCGTGTCGTCGAGGACCGCCACCTGATCCCCGAGGGCAACTTCTACGAGCTGGCCTACGAGGATCTCGTCGGCCACGAGGTCGAGGTGATGGCCGACATCTACGACAAGCTCGACCTGCCCAACTGGCGCACCGCCGAGCCCGAGATCCGCCGCTATCTCCGCGGGGTGCGCGGCTACCGCACCAACCGCCTCCCCAAGCTCGATCCCGAGACCCGAGAGCGCATCCAGCACTACTGGGCCCCCGTCTTCGAGGCCTACCGCTACTCTCCCGACGAGATCGCGCGCGTCGAGCCCCCCGCCGAGTCCGCGGCCCCGAACCAGAGGACGTCGTGAACGACATCAAAGACCTGATCGACCAGACCCTGCACTCGAGCGGGCACCTGGCGAAGCGCCACGTACACCCCCGACTCCTCAAGATGTTCGAGATGGGCGGCATGACCGCGGTCTTCGACCGCGCCGAGGGCCCGTACCTCTACGACACCGAGGGCCGACAGTTCCTCGACTTCCTCGCGGGCGGCGGGGTGTACTTCATCGGCCGCAACCACCCCACGGTCACCGCGGCGCTCCAGGGCGTCCTCGAACAGCACCTCCCCAACCTGTGCATCGTCAACGCCTCGGTCCTGGGCGGCGTCCTCGCCGAGCGGCTCCTCGCCCTGGCCGGCCCGCAGTACAACAAGGTGATCTACGCGAACTCGGGCACCGAGGCGACCGACGTGATGGTGCGCTTCGCGCGCTTCGTCACCGGCAAGCGCCGGTTCCTGTACCTCGAGGGCGCCTTCCACGGCCGCAGCTACGCCGCGATCTCGATGTGCGGGTTCCCGCAGATGAAGGAGGGGATGGCGCCGACGATGCCGTCCACCACCCCCATCCGTCCGAACGACCTCGACCAGCTCCGCCGCGAGCTGAAGCACGGCGACGTGGCCGGCGTGATCGTCGAGCCGGTGCAGGGCATGACCGCCCGGGTGGTCGACCCCGACTACATGCGCGAGGTCGAGATCCTGTGCGAGAAGCACGGCGCCATCTTCATGGCCGACGAGGTCCAGACCGGCCTCGGTCGTACCGGCTCCTGGTTCGCCACCGCCGGCGCCGGCGTGCGCCCCGGGATGATGAGCGTGAGCAAGACGCTCTCGGGCGGCGCGGTGCCGGTGAGTGCGGTGCTGTTCTCCGAGGAGATCTACGAGCGCGTGTACGCGAAGTTCTCCTCCGGCCCGATCTACTTCTCGACCTTCGCCGAGAACAACCTCGCCATGGCGGCGGGGATCGCCACCCTCGACGTCCTCGAGGAGATGGACGCCCCAGCCCAGGCGGCGCGCAAGGGCCGCATCCTGCGCGAGGGCATCGAGCGGCTGGCCGCCGAGTACGACGTGATCGACCACGTGCAGGGCCAGGGCCTGATGCTCGCGATCTACTTCAAGGACTCGGCCCGCCCGACGCTCCTCGCCCAGCAGAAGCTCCTGCAGATCCCCGACAAGGCCGCCTTCGCCGCGAGCGTGAACGTCGGGATGTACAAGGATCAGAACATCATCGTCCAGATCCCCGGCCCGGGGCTCAACGCGATCAAGATCCTCCCGCCGGTCATCACGAGCGACGACGACCTCGAGCGGTTCCTCGCCAGCTTCGAGGACACCATCGCCGAGCTCTACGGCCGCAACGGGCCGGTGGTCAGCCTGGGCCGCGGCTTCGTGCAGAACGCGGTGAAGAAGGTGACCCAGGCGGTCCCCGAGGAGCTGGTGCCCCCCGCGATCCGCAACGTGGGCGGCAAAAAAAAAAGCCTGAGCTGACCAAGGCGCGGCGGGCTCCAGATCCCACGCCCGCCCAGCCCGCTCCGGCCAAGCCCGCTCCCGCCAGGCCCGCCGCCGACCGGGTGCTCGAGTTCTCGGACTACCGGGCGCCCATCGTCGAGCACTGTGACTACCTGGTGATCGGCTCCGGTCCCGGCGGCGCTATCGTCGCCTACGAGCTGGCGCGCTCCGGCGCGAAGGTCGTCGTGCTCGAGGCGGGGCCGAACCTGCCCCCCGAGCGGTTCCACGGCGATATGGGCAAGACGCTGGCGAACTGGTTCTGGGAGGGCGGCACGCGCTCGACCTTCGGCAACGTGATCATGCCGACGCTCCAGCCACGCTGCCTGGGTGGCGGCAGCGTGTTCAACTCGATGATCTGCATGCGCGCCCTGCCCTCGGCCCTGGAGCGATGGGCGGACGAGCACGGCGTCGAGGGCCTGCTCCTCGATGACCTCGTGCCTCACTACGAGGCGGTGGAGGACTTCCTCGGCGTGCGACCGACCCAGCCGGAGGTGCAGGGACGCCGCAACGAGCTGCTCAAGGAGGGCTGCGACGCCCTGGGCTGGAAGGTGGAGCCGCTGCTCCGCAACGAGGGGGCCTGCGTGGGCTCCGGCCGCTGCATGCTCGGGTGCCCGCACGGCGCCAAGAACTCCCTCGATCGCCGCGGGATCCCCGAGCTGATCGCGCTCGGCGGCAAGGTGTACACCTCGGTCCACGTCGACCGTCTGATCGTGCGCAACGGGCGGGTGGCCGGCGCCACCGGTCATACCATCGACCCGGCGACCCATGCGCGGGCCCACGAGGTGCGGGTGAACGCCAAGTGCACGGTGGTCGCCGCGGGCGCGATCAACACCCCGGTGATCCTGCGCAACAGCAACCTCGTCGACGCGAACATCGGCAACCGCCTGGGCATGCATCCCTCCGGGTTCCACCTCGCCCGGTTCGAGGAGCGCGTGGACCCATGGAAGGGCGCGACCCAGGGCTACCACTGCACCGAGTTCTTGGAGCACGGCATCAAGATCGAGTCCCTGTGGGCCTCGCCGGCGATCTTCTCGGTGCGCTTCCCCGGCGTGGGCACGGAGCTGCAACAGCAGCTCTCCGAGTACGATCACACCTCCACCATCGCCTGCTGGATCAGCGCGGAGGACTCGACGGGTCGGGTGCGGACGATGCCCGGCGGTCGAGCCCGCATCCACTTCGACCTCGGCAAGGGCGACCTGCGCCGCCTGCAGGAGGCCAACGCCAAGCTCGCCGAGGTCAGCTTCGCCGCCGGCGCCCAGACGGTGATCACCGGCCTGCGCGGCGTCCCCGAGGTGCTCCGGTCCAAGGACGACGTGCAGAAGATCCGCGCCGCCCAGCTGAGTCCCACGGACCTCCCGACCGGCTCGAACCACGTCTTCGGCGGGATGTGCATGGGCAGCGACGAGCGCCAGTACCCCACCGACTCCTGGGGCAAGGTCCGCGCGGCCGAGGACCTGTACGTGGCCGACACCGGCCTGTACCCGGCGACCCCGGGCGTGAACCCGATGCTCACGATCGCCGCCCTCGCGCACCGGATCGGGCAGGAGCTCCCGAACCGCTACTGAACAGGCGCCGCGCGCTGGGTGGCACCTCCACTTCGGCCACAAGGTGCGCCTCCCGCGTCTTATCGGCTGGGTGGCAGGTCACCTCGGCCACAAGGTGCGCCTCCCGCGCCTTATCGGCTGGGTGACCCGCCACCTCGACCACAAGGTGCGCCTCCCGCGCCTTATCGCCTGGGTGGCAGGTCACTTCGGCCACAAGGTGCGCCTCGCGCGCCTTATCGCCTGGGTGACAGGTCACTTCGGCCACAAGGTGCGCCTCCCGCGCCTTGTCGGCTGGGTGACCCGCCACCTCGGCCACAAGGTGCGCCTCCCGCGCCTTATCGCCTGGGTGGCAGGTCACTTCGGCCACAAGGTGCATCTCCCGCGCCTTATCGCCTGGGTGCCACCTCACCTCGGCCACAAGGTGCGCCTCCCGCGCC
>Ga0114931_10002052_pt1 | contig 25679 bp, 20 predicted proteins | sample 2SBtaG_FD_89579 | JGI IMG/M metagenome (GOLD analysis project Ga0114931, IMG submission 89579) | Deep subsurface microbial communities from Kolumbo volcano to uncover new lineages of life (NeLLi) - 2SBTROV14_V59a metaG | ecosystem: Environmental > Aquatic > Marine > Volcanic | place: Kolumbo... | reverse complement strand
GAGGCGTCGAGGCGGGCTTTTGCTCGCGCGGTTCGTCCGTTCCATCCGCGCGGAAAGCGCCGCATGGCAACCGGGTTTGACATCTGGTTTCGCGACGTTGTAGGGCGGGCGCGCTTGCTGTGGTTATGGTTTCGAAGTGGGAAGGTGGCGTGTGAAGCAGGAGCCACGGCGGTCGCCGCTTGGAATTGTCGCGCGTTTTCGTGGGGTCTGTGCCGGCTTGTGGGTCGTCTTAATTGCCGGACTTCAGAAGGAGTTTTAATCTCGCTTGGAGTTGTGAAGCGTCCAGGTCGGTCGCGGCGATTTTCCCATCGGAGCCTACGACAAAGAGTGCAGGGATTCCAACGATTCCGAATTTTTCGGCGGCCTGGTCGCTGCCGTTTTCTTCGCCGACCACTTGATCCCAGCTTACCCTGGGGTTGTTTTTGAGAAAGTTTCGCAGGTCGCTTTCGTCGAAGTCGCGGCTAATCCCCAGGATCATAAAATCGCGGCGGTTTTTGTATTTTTCGTTGATGGCAATGATGTGTGGCAGTTCTTGCACGCACGGGGCGCACCAGGTTGCCCAGAAATCAAGCACAACGACTTTGCCCCGCAGTTGGGCAAGGTTGATTTTCTTGCCGGTTATTGTCGTGAGTGTAATGGGCGGCGGGGGATCGCCGATTTTCGGTTGATTGGCTTTGTCAAACTGTTTGGCGAGTGCTTTTAGCGTTGCCAGTTGCAACTCCAGAACCACGTCGAAATCAGACGCCTGGAGACTTTGCAGCGACGGGGCTGCTCCGGGGGCCTGAACGTTGACCTGGAATTCATCATCGGGAGCGCCTTCGATCAGAAATTCTCCTTTGGCGTTGGTCATGGCGCGGAGTCCGAGTGTGTTGTAACCGCGCCACTGGGCGGCAACAATCTCGACGCCGGGGATCGGTTTACCATGTTCGTCTTCGACGCGTCCTTGAATGATGGACTCTTTGTTCAGTGCGAATGTTTTCTCGACCGTTTCTCCGACTTTGACGACCACCACCGAAAGGGTCGGCGCGTATCCGGAGGCGTGAACGGTGGTGACGATTCCACCGGGTGCCACACCCGTTACAACGGCGATGCCGTTTTCATCGGTCCAGTCGCGCGGGGTATCGTCGGACGGTCCGTCCCCGGTCATGACCCGTGCGCCGTAGATGGGTTTTTTCGTTGCGGCATCTACAACTTCGGCACGAATTTTCCCGGCGCGTTCCATGAGAAGTTGGTGCTGAGATAGGGTACGATCTTCCGGCAGGTCGATTCGTTCGGTGAAGTCGATACTGGAGACGTGGCCTTCATGGGTGAGTCGTGCCAGGAGCATGCGCGCGTCGAAGTGAATCCCCTTAACGGTTACGATTCCGTCCGCGTCGGTAATGGCGGTGCGCATATCGTTTCGAGGGCGGTCGAGTAGTTCGACGGTGGCACCGCTAACGGGGTCTCCGGCGTCGTCGACGATCGCGATTTGTACGATGCGTTGCGGTTTGAGGACAATGGTCATCGTTCCGGCATCCTGGGTGGCGTGGATGCGTTGTTGTTGTCGGCCAAACCCATCGGCCTGGACGACGATCGTCGCTCGTCCGGGCGCGACGCCGGTGAATTTGAACGCGCCTTTGTCGTCGACGATTGTGGATTGTTCGCGGTAAGCGGTTTCGAGTCGGACGTGCGCCGCGGGGACCGGTTTGTCGTCGGCGGCGCCAACGACGCGGCCTGTCAGTGTGATGTTTCCTTCCAAGGATTCGGCAAGGAATGGAATCTCGCCTTCGCGGGTGAGGGTTACTTCCTTCACGGATTCTTTGTGCAAGGGTTTGCGGAGTACAACCAGGGCGGTTCCATCGACGCGTCGCGGAAGTAGAATTTGAAAATCACCGAACTTGTTGGTTTTGGTCCCAGCTAGTTTCGGGCCGCGTGTTCCGTCCTTTTTTTTTCGGTGAAGCGTGACGACGACATCTTTTTGCCCCGACCCGACGGCATCGGTGACTTGTCCTTCGATCACAACCACCGGTTCTGCTGTTTGGGTTTTCTCGGGCGTCTTGGTTTTGTTGTCCGACGCCTGCCCGCAAGCGGATGCCGTTGCAAAGGTGAGCAGGGCGCCGAGTACGAAGGTTTGCACGAGGTTTTGACCGCGGGACACGGGCATTGGGGCGAGGTGGAGTTTGGGCCTGGTGCGCATCTCAAAAACCAGCGGGGCAGTGGTTTTTGAGCGGTGCGTCACGCAGTTTGAAAGCCCGTATCGGGCTTTTGGGGGCAGGATTCGATGGTCAACAGTCACCGGCTATCTCCTTATGACGAGTCAATGGCAACAGAATCGACGAACAAACCTCTGATTTTTTCAACGGATGACCAATGTCTATTTCCGGTTTGGCTTCCGGAATTCTATTCACGGCCAATTGTACCATAACCTTTCGCAGCGGCATGTAACAGTGACGCCACGCCCGCCGCGGGCGTTTGACAGAATCGGCGGAGGCGCGACCTCCCACAGGCTGGAAGTGAGCTACGGACTTTAGTCCGCGCGGCTTCGTCATAGACGCGGTTACCCCCCTGTATCCTCCCTTGTAAAGGGGGGGCAGCGAGGCGCAGACGTTTGTCCGCTCCCTCATGCTCGCGGCTCTGGATTGACAAACCGACCCCTGGACTTCGCCGCGATTCTCCCGATTCCCCCGCCGATGTTTTGGGGAACTTTAGTCATTTTCGTACGGTTTTCATGTTCCTTGCTCGACGATGCCACCTGACTGGCCGATAGAAAGCTGCAGGAAACGGGTCTATCGGGGTCTCCATGGATTCCCATTGGCACTGTGGGAGAGTGGCATTCACCGTCACGCGACCCGCATGGTCATAGAAAAAACGGGTGGCGGTCGCCAGCGGCTGATCGAAAATAAGAAAGGTTCCCCATTCTCGGATTTATCGTACGTGTCGACGATCACCTTACCCAGTCCTTACATCAGACCCGGCACGAGGGGGTCCGCGCGCGCAGGTGCGATACCACGATGCCCGGCGCGTCGTTTCCTGTTGATTTCCGGATCGGTCTACCTGGCGGGTCTTGCCGTGGTCGTTGCATTCAGCGTGTTCGTCAACTGTTGGGGATCGTTTGGAAAAACCGGCTTCCTCGATATTCGCCAATACAACGACCGAATGGTCAAGGTCGATTACCTCGACCGCCTTTCGCCTTCACTTCGACCGGAAATCCTCTTATTGGGATCCTCGAACCTGATGGGGATTCGCGCCCGAGACCTCCAGCGGCGCACCGGGAAGCGCGTTTTCAACGCCTACATGAGCGGTGCCATGGCTGAGGATCATCTGTGCATGATTCGACACCTCCTGCTGGATCTCCATCACCATCCCGAGGCGCTGATTGTCGGTTTGGAAACCTGGACGTTTCATCCACCCGGAGACCGCGCCGGGATCATTCCAAGCCTGCGACGTCCCCTTGCCAACGTGCCACAACTGGTCCGTCATCATCCGGATTGTTGGTTCGTTCCGCTTTACTGGTCGAAGCTTGTCGAATGTTTCTCACCTGATCAACTTGCCGCGTCATGGCGCGTCCTTACAGATCCCAACGTCGTTCGACAGCCCTGGGCGCCTCTGGAAAAGAGCACGGTTCTTCAGCCCGACGGAGCGCTTGTCCCCAAACCGAACACGGACATCTCATTTGCCGGCACCATGCATCGACTCGATGAACATGGCGAATTCGACGTAACCGCGGCGATCCAAGAGACGATTGACCAGGGCAAAACCGACAAACTGAAACAGTTTCCGCAGTTCGATTTCGATGGTCTCTGGCAGCACCGTATCGAGCTGTTCGAGCAGTTCCTTTCGACCTGCGAATCGAACGACGTGCGGGTGGTCCTTGTCGTCAACCCCATTCATCCCGCGCTCATGACCCTCCTGGATAGCAAGACGCCGCATCTGAAAAACCAGCGGCAACTCCTGCAACTTACGCGACGGTGGGAAAAGAAGTATTCCGTTGTTGTGGGAACTTTCGATGCCAGCGACATCTCCTCATTCGGTGGCGACCCCGACGGTTTCTTCGATGAAACGCATTGCGGAACGCGCAATTCGAAACGACTACTCGCGCATATCGCAGGGATGCTTCGACCGTCATGATCTTCCCAAGTCACGTGTTTTTGATTGCCTTTTTGCCTGCCGTTTTGGTGGGATGGTATCTGCTTCGTCCGGTGCGGTTGCGACTGCTTTTCCTGGCATCAGCCAGTTACGTTTTTTATGCCGGTTGGGACTATCGCTTCGCCGCATTGATGTTCGGCTCAACCTTGCTGGATTACTATTGTGGATGGAAAATCCATTGCACGAAAACGATCGGCAAAACAGACCCACCCGACCACTCGGCGCGTCGCGCCAGGCGGTGGCTTGCTCTGTCCGTGATTGCCAACCTCTCGACGTTGGGGTTTTTCAAGTATTTCAACTTTTTCGCCACGTCGCTCGCTGACCTGCTCTCGACCGTCGGTCTCCACGTGTCACCCGTGACGCTCGACATCGTTTTGCCGATCGGAATATCGTTTTACACCTTCCAGTCCATGTCCTATACGATCGATGTCTATCGGGGAAACTGCCGGGCGACAAGTGACGTCGTTCGCCTTTTCGCCTACGTGTCGTTGTTTCCACAGCTTGTAGCCGGACCGATCGTTCGCTACACCGAAATGGAATCGCAGTTCGACAAGCTCGAAGGTCGCCCCCCGGTCGCCAACTTCGCCGCCGATGGTGTCTGGTTGTTTACGATGGGAATGGTCAAAAAGGTTTGGATCGCCGACACGCTCGCACCGTTGGTGGGGCTTGCGTTTGATAGGGGAAGCCCGGTACAACTCGCGACCGCGTGGGTCGGGGCGATTGCGTACGCGTTCCAGCTTTACTTCGACTTCTCAGGATACTCGGACATGGCGCGTGGATTGGGGTTGATGCTGGGCTTTGAGTTCCCCATCAACTTCAACTCGCCCTACAAGTCCGCCAACATTTCCGAGTTCTGGAATCGCTGGCACATCACGTTGTCGAACTGGCTGCGCGACTATCTCTACATCCCGCTTGGTGGGTCGAGAACCACGCGCCTGAAAACCATGCGGAATCTCACCATCACGATGTTCCTCGGAGGATTGTGGCACGGTGCCGCGTGGCACTACGTCGCGTGGGGTCTTTTCCACGGAGCGCTGCTCTCGGCTCACGCGCTTTGGAAACAAGCAACGACCCTGCGCCTGCCGCGACCGATTTGCGTCGGCGCCACCTTTCTTATGGTCGTTCTGGGGTGGGTGTTGTTCCGCTCACACTCTTTGGGTCATGCAGTCACGATGTACTCAGCCATGATCGGTCTGAACGGACTTGAACCACTCACCTATTATTCACATACGCTCGGCGCGCATCTACCCGAACTGTACGGACGGGTTGGTGGAATGAACGGCGTCGTGGCGCTGCTTGCACTGGTGGGATGCGTATTCGTCCTGCCCAACAGCCAAGACGCACCCAAACCGCGCCACCCGCTGTTCGCGGCAGCCCTTCCGCTTGTTGTCATTGCCACGATGACGACGTTCGTGACGGAATCCCCATTCCTTTACTACCAGTTCTAACACGGCGTCACAGCCACGACTTAGAGCCGCGATCGTGACAGACCGGACGCCGCGAATACGAAGGCGTGACAGGGTGTTTTAGCCGCCCCGGTTACTTTGCGCTCTTTTCCGGGCAGATGGAGGGGAAAAACCAGGGTCATATCAACACGCCCTGCAAAAAATCAGGCCTCAACAAATCGCCCCCTTTCTTCACTTTGGCATCGTACGTGCAGGGCGATACGTGCGCCATTGTAGCGCGCTTCGTTCATCAAGGGGGCTGACAGGGTGGCACACTTGGCTACATCGGCAACAAGCATTTTTCGCGTCGAGGAACTCGCCGCACTGATCGGCGACACGCCGCTGCTTGAGATTCACTACCACCTCGACGGAAACCCCGGGCGCATTTTCGCAAAGTACGAACTGATGAACATGACCGGGAGTATCAAGGACCGGATGGCATCCCATATCATCCGGCGAGCCTACGATTCCGGCGCCCTCAAACCCGGTGACGCGATCGTCGAAACGTCCAGCGGAAACACGGGTATTTCCTTCTCCGCGATCGGACGTGCCCTGGGACACCCGGTGCGGATTTTCATGCCCGATTGGATGAGCCGCGAACGCGTCCAGCTTATTCGCAACTTCGGCGCATGGGTTGTCCCCGTATCGAGAGAACAGGGCGGATTCGTCGGCGCCTTCGAGTCAGCCGAACTTTACGCCGGCGAACACGATCACGTTTTTCTCCCTCGCCAGTTTGCTCATCCTGCCAATGCCGAAGCCCATCGAATCACGACCGGTCCGGAGATCGAGCGCCAGCTTGCGATGTTTGGACACACCGCCGACGTCTTCGTGGCCGGCGTTGGAACGGGCGGGACCGTGATGGGCGTAGGAGAATACCTCCGACGCGGGGGTCGTTCCGTACGCGTCCACCCACTCGAACCGGCGAACTCCCCCACCCTGCGCACGGGGAAAAAAGGCGGTAAACACCGCATCCAGGGAATCTCGGATGAATTCATCCCGGCCATCGTCCGGCTCGACGAACTGGATGACGTGGTCGACGTATGGGACGGCGACGCGATTCTTATGGCACAGGCGCTGTGTGCGGAATTGGGACTGGCGGTGGGAATTTCCTCCGGTGCGAACGTCATCGGAGCCATCCAACTAAACCAGCGTTACGGTCGCGAGTCGATCGTCGTGACCGTCCTGCCCGACTCGAACAAAAAGTATCTCTCTACCGACTTGTGCCACGACGAACCCGAGCGCGACGACTACCTCGCTCCCCACGTAAGCTTCGATCACTTCAGCGCAAAACGATAGGCGAACCCCGGCACGGGCTCCCCCCATCCAGTCAAAAACACACGCCGCCCCCATCCAGGCACGGCGCGTTCGCTGCTTGTTCTTCGCAATACGCCCGTCGGCAGTGATAACGCTATTTGCCCGTTGCCAACTCGGCGGAAGCCTTTCCCGCCGACGAAGCCATGTGCACAACCGTTCCTCGTGGAACGAGATAGATTTCAACCCGACGGTTGGTGCTCTTGCCCTGCGGGGTTGCATTGTCCGCAATCGGGCGAAACTCGCCACATCCCATCACGCCGATTCGCTCACCCGGGTACCCGTTTTTTTGCAGTACGCTCCCAACGGCAATAGCGCGGTGCGCCGAAAGATACCAGTTGTTGGGATGCTTGGCGCGCGTCGCGGGCTTGCCGATGGGCGTGTTGTCGGTGTGCCCGGCGACAATGACTTCAAAATCGGTCGCCGCGTCGGATCTGATAATGTCCGCGAAGCTCGCAATGCTGTTTGCTGAACTCTGCTTTACAACATCGCTTCCAGGAGCGAACATTAAATCGCCCTTCCACTTGATCGTTCCACTCGTCGAATCGTAGCTGACCTCCGACGGGTGGGCGTCGGCGAAGCGCTTCAGCTTGGCATCGAGATCGGCGGGAAGCTTCGAAAGACCCAGCTCACCCAGTGTTTGGCGATTCTGCATCTCCTCGAGCGTTGACAACGCCATCTGACGCGTCTTATCCAGAAGCTCGTTTTCGGAACGCAAATTGGAAAGAAGTTCCCCGTTGGCAGAACGCTCCCGTTCCATCGACGTCACCTTGTTGCGAAGGTTGTCGTTGACACTTCGCTCGTCAAACAACTCCTGATGGAGCGCCTCTTTTTCGGCAGCCAGCGTCCGATTCGCAGCCTGAAGCCGCCGATGCTCGTTGAGCGAAACGCAACCGCTTGCCAGCGTTAGACCCAAACAACCCACAACACTCATTGACAACATGCCGCCACGCATCACTTGCCTCCTATGCTTGTGTGTACCAAACCGCGCGCCGCCGACCGTCCCAGGCACGCTGCCTTGAGAAACCGCCGGACGTGCGCCACGTTCATCGCTTCAAACGCCCAATCTTTACCTTTAGGGAGCCTAACACTCAAGTGAAGCAGGCTCTCCCCCCCCCCGAATCCCCCATAAAAGAGGGGACGAAAGCAAGAACCACGCCACGGTCGACCATGGCCCACTCCAAACAACCGCGTGCCGATCCACGACGTTGCCCCGCCTTTATATCTACTTCGCCCGCTTCGCAAGCAGGTACCCTACCGCAATCGCAAGGATCGCCACAACGAGCCCGCCACCGGCAAAATACATCAGGTTGGAATAAATCGTTGAAAGGAGTCCCGGCATCGTTCCCTGAACCAACGACACCGAAGCGAGAGCACCAACCAGCATGAGAATCAAGGCAACCGCCATCGCAGCGGTCAAGCCCGAAGACATCGCATCCGGGGCGCATTCCATAACGTGGCCAGCCGCACTCTGCGCCTTGCCTCCTGCCACCGTTTCGGTCTCGAGCTCAAACGGCTCGTCGTCGACCGTTCCCTCGTCGGCAACTTCGTCCAACCCCGCCCGGGTGTCGTCACCCATCGCCGCAATGCCGCTCTCGGCCTTGTTTTCAGACGATTCGTCGCCCGTGTAGATTTCTTCCAGCAGCTCCGCACCGAGGGAGGTGTCGTCGCTCTCGCGCGTCAGGTCGAGAATCCCCGACCCGCTTCCCGCACCATCCAAACCCAACCCCGCCACGTCGCTCACCGCCGTCTGCGCGAGTGGGTCGACGTCCTCGTCCAAGTCGTCGTCAAAAACACTGATCCCAACGGATGGGACCGCACTACCCTCGTTGGCGGCGGTTCCCGATGCGGTGCTCGAGGCGGTTCCGTCCAACATGCTCGACCCTTCGAGGCTCATCACATCGCTGCCGGAAGGGGCAAGGTCGATTCCAGATTCCTCGGCGGGTTCCAGCAAGATCTCCCCGCTTTCGCCGGAAACGTCCCTATCCCCCGAGGGAGACGGGCTCGCGGTTTCCGCAAGAATCTTCTCGACATCGCTCACCTTGTAATTCACCTTCCCGCCGTCACGGAACTCGCGAAGTTTCCCCTCGCGAACGAGGTCTTTGAGACCCTCCTCCGTCGCGCCAAGTGCCGCCGCCGCCTCTTCAACCGAATAAAAACTCTTCGCCATCGATTCAGTGCCTCTTCGAAGCTCACCTACGGCTTGGACGCATCGTCGCCTTCGCCGCTTGCCTCAAGTCTGTATTGCCGCTGAAGCTCCACCATCTCCTCAACCTTTTCCGGCGGAAGATCACAGATGTTGTAATTCTCCAGGTAGCGATCATATCGCCACGTTCTAGACGTTGCCAGCCGCATACATCCCTTCTGCGGCAAGTACTCGTACGCCCAAATCGTCATCGCGTCGGTATCGACAACGTACACGCCGTAGGTGCTCTTGGAAAGCTGACCCGCCAGGGCAAAAACGCCCCGGGCCCCTGCGCCTCCAGACATCTGACCCAGCGCGACTCCACCCATCGGTCCCGCCCCAGACCTCGTCACAGACGCCGTCGCGATGACCAGCAAACACCCGGCAATCACCCAAAAAACCGGATGCGGCGCCCTTCGAGCCGACACCGGGTTTCGCGTTGCCTGTGTGTCAAGTTCTCTGGCGGTAATGGTCGCTTCCTCCGGTACGCGAGAATCGGGCGTGCCTGACCCCGCCGCTTCGGGCCATCCCGGCAGGCGTCGGCGACGGATTATACACACCCCCCCGACGGATACAAGTAACAATCCGCCCCGCCGTACGCTACGGGTGTGTGACAGAATCGGCGGGAGAGCGAATCGCACGGCGAAAACCCGGTGACCCCCCTGTATCCCCCCTTGTAAAGGGGGGACCTGGTGCGGCGAGCCGCGTAGGTTGGGTCATCGGCCCAACTTTTTTCGCCACAACACATCATTCGGCATGTGCGCAGATAATCAATTGCAGCCGCCCCCGCCGCCATGATCGACCTACCAAGCTTTGTGTCGGGTCGATGACCCAACCTAATGTCATGAAGAGGCTGTCCCCGGTACGCTTTCGCGTACGTGTATGACGGCGTTGTTTCACGCCAACGTTACTTTTTGGGAGGACAGCCATGGTTACTATAGGGATGGATGTGCTGCACGTTCGCAACTCGTATCTTCACGTCACCGACGACGCGGGCGACGTTCTGCGGCACGGGCGGTGTCACAACAGGTTGCGCATTCCGTGGGCGAGTATCGCCCGCCTTAGAGCTTATCTCAATAACGGTTGCAGCCCGGACCTTTCGCCTGTGAAAACACCGGCAAGATGCCGGTGCCACACTATTTTGGGATAGGCTGTTAGTCGCCCCTACCTTTTGTCAATTTCCGGGACGGGGCGAAGCGGTTGGCCGACGTAGTTGCTCAGCGGGCGGTAGATTCGGTTGTCTTGATTCTGCTCGATGTAGTGGGCGGTCCAGCCTGAGATGCGGCTACAAGCGAACAGCGGCGTGTAAAGATCGGGCGGTAGGTCCATCAGGTAATAGATCAGCCCGCAGGGGTAATCGACATTCGGATAGATCGGTTTTGCTTTGTTAACGATGGGGTTTTTGATCGCGTCGTAAATGGCTACAAGGTCTTGGCGACCTTTCTGTTCGGCGAGCACGCGCATTTCCTTTTCGAGGATGCGTGCACGGTGGTCGCCGTTTTTGTAAACCCGGTGGCCAAAGCCCATGACCTTTTCCTTGCGAGCGAGGGCGTCTTTGACCCACGCGCCGGCTTCGCCGGCATCTTTGAACCGCATAATGAGCGCCAGGGCTTGTTCGTTGGCACCGCCGTGAAGCGGACCCTTGAGCGCTCCGATCGCACCAACCACCGACGAGGTCATATCCGAAAGGGTCGAGGCGATCACGCGATTGGTGAACGTGCTCGCGTTGAAATCGTGCTCGGCGTAAAGCGTTAGCGTCAGGTCAAGGATTCGCACGGCTGTTTCGTCCGGCTCGCTGCCATGACATCCATAGAGAATCTGCGCCGCGTGTGTGAGTCCGCGTTTGGGTTCGACCGGTTCTTTACCGTTCATCAAACGATAGCGGGCGGTGACGACGTCGGCAGCGACCGCCAAGAGCCACACCGCTCGTCGGCGCAGGTCTTCGACGCTTTGCCCGGGCGCGGGATCGAAGTGGCTGGCCATCGAAATCCCGGTGCGAAGCACCGACATCATGGGAACGTCCTTGGGAATCTTGCGAATCGTGTCAATGACTTCGGGGCGTAATCCATGAAACCCGTCGATCATGTCGCGAAATTCCTGGAGTTGAGATGGGTTGGGAAGAGTCTCCCACAAAAGCAAATGGGCGACCTCGCTGAAGACGCACTTGTCGGCAAGCTCCTCGATCGGATACCCTCGGTAAAGCAACTTGCCCTGATCGACGCAGCAGATACTCGTATTGCCCGCAATCACACCCGCCAAACCCGGTGAACCACCTTGTTCTTTCATCTCGTCTTTCTCCAGCATCGTTGTCATGATCGAGTCTCCGTCTTCATGTCGTAGCCAAGCAGGTCGTACAACTCCTGCCGCGTCTGCATATTCTCTACAAAGGATCGCTGCGATCGCTCCGCCTTGAGCGTTTGAAGTGCCTGCTCCGTGGCTTTCATCACCACCCGCTGCAGCGTCACGGGGAAGATGACCAGATTGTAACCCATTTCGCCGAACTCGTCTGCCGTCAAGTAGGGCGTCTTGCCGAATTCGGTCATATTCGCCAGCAAAACCGTATCCACGTCCTTGGAAAAGCGGGCAAACTCCTCCTGCGACTTGAGGGCCTCGGGAAAGATTCCGTCAGCCCCTGCCTCAAGGTAAAGGTGTGCGCGTCGCACCGCCTCGTCGTATCCCTCGACCCCGCGAGCGTCCGTTCGGGCAAGCAGCAGGAAGTCCTTGCTCGTTTTGGAAGCGGCGGCGGCGGCGATCTTCTCGCAGAATTCCTCCGCCGGTACGAGCCTCTTATTGTCGAGGTGGCCACAGCGCTTGGGAAACTCCTGGTCCTCAAGATGAATCCCACTGACACCCGCCGACTCGAGCACCCGCACGGTTCGTGCAGCGTTTTCAGCACCGCCGTAACCGGTGTCGGCATCCATGATGATCGGCATCGAGCAGGACTGCGCGACGTGGTGGGCGTGGTCGCGGGCTTCGGTGAGCGACATGAGGCCCACGTCGGGAACGCCGCCGACCGAGTTGGCCAACACCGCCCCGGAAAGATACACCCCCTCAAATCCCTCACGTTCGATCATCCGGGCGCTGAGGGCATTAAACGCTCCCGGCAGCACGACCACCCCGGATGCCATCCGCTCACGCAGCATTTTCGATCTGTCCGCAGAAGAAATCACCACCGAACCTCGCGCTGGAATCGATTCAAAAAACACCCCCCGCATCGCAGGCCCTATTTTGCACGATCTGTGATTTTTGGCAAGAATGCAGGGGTTATGCGTGTCCTTTTCAAAAACTTTCGTGCAACATTCAAATCGTGGAAAGCTCTGTTTCAAGAGGCCGCCGATTTTGCCTCGGAGATTGGCCAAGAACGCGTCATCAGTATTTCGCATTCCCAGGAGGGACGGGAGGGGAACGTCGTGGTTTGGTACTGGGGCGAAGCGGGCAGTTGCGACAGATGTGGATACGACCTGACGGGAAACACGTCCGGTGTGTGCCCGGAATGTGGCAAACGGCAATCCTGGCAACCATCTTCGGGGAAGTAGGACACGGTCCGCGACGGAATCGGCGGTCCTGTCTGGCGGTGTGACAATGGATGTTTTGTCCCGCTGTCCGTGTCATTTTGAACCCGCCGCCCGGTGTCATTTTGAGTCTGCCGTCGCGCCGACGAAGCCGCGCCGACAAAGCCCCGCAACGAAGCCGCGTGGACTAAAGTCCGTGGCTCGCTGCGTCCCTTCTCTAGAAGCGGTGATAAGCTCAAGTCCCCCCTTTTTAAGGGGAGATACAGGGGGGTCACTGGGTTTTTGCCATGCGATTCGCTCCCCCGTCGATTCTGTCACACATCCGGTAGGACATCGCCGCGCCGTTCGGTTTGACCATGACCCGCCAGGAAGATAGGCTGCGAGGTCCGCCGACCGCGGGGGACGGGCCGGTCCGACACCGGGACCGTCGCCTACCGCACGGCAAGATGCTTGGACGTCACGATTTGGAGACCGCCCAAAGATGACCGCGTGTCGTTGCGAAATCTATCTCTCGCTCGCATTGATGGTTGGGTGTATGCCCGGGTGCAAAGAAAGGCAACCCGTACCGACTCATTATGCCGACCTCGGTGAAGACGGCAGGCCCCTGGTTCCGACCTCTGCCCCCGTACACAATGCCAGGATTGAAAAGGGGTCTGCCGACTGGCAGCCCTTCCGCCAGCCGGAGATTCCCGACGAAAACGCTCCCGCGTCGCCGACTCGCGCGGGGGCAACCTCGGATGACGCTGGTTCCAACAGCGAGAGCGAGAAAAAGGCGATTCGAGAGACCATCGCCGATTATAACGAGGCGCTCGCAACCGGGACCACCGAGGATTTGCTCGAATTCTTTACCGACGACCAGAGCAAAATCGCTGAAACGGTTCTTCCGACGCTCGATGCACTCAACCTCAAGCTCGGCGAATTGGCGACGGCTGTCCCGGACCAGTCGAAGGTGATTGAGACGCTGCGGGCAGAACTGGCCGCCGTCCGACTGCTGAAAATCGAAATCGCTTCGATCGAAACCCGCGGTCACAATGCCGCCACGGTGACACTCAAACAGCCACCGCTTCCGTCATTTCTTCCCAATCTTTCCGAGGAAGCAAAGACCGCTTCTACGGTGAGCTTTTCGCTCGGAGAGGATGAGTACTGGTACTTGCAGTCGCCGATTCTCGCGGCGCTGACAAAGGTGCAGCCAGTACTCGAGCAAATGGTAACGGAAGCGGACGGGGTGGTCGCCTCCAAGAACAACGCCGACGCCTCTAAGGCTTTGGCTGCGACGAAAACGCTTTTCCCCGCGCTTGATCAGGTTAAAGCCGTCCTATCCAAGGTCAATGGCGGGCACAACGGCGATTGAATTCAAAGTTGCTGCCTTGCTTCGAGCTTTGATCCTTCTTGCGTCCCGGGAGATTCGCGTGGGGTAAAGCCCGCAGCTCGCCACACAATGAGTGACAGTGCCTTTCACCTGTGGAAAGACCCGCAAGATGCCGATGCCGCACAGGCCGATGTCACACCGTTGGGGGATAGGTTCTAAGCGGACGAGGTCATCCATGCGTTGGCGATGTCGAGGGCCTTGAGCATGCTCTTGGCCTTGTGGCGGGTTTCCTCATACTCGTTTTCAGGCTGGGAGTCAGCCACGATTCCCGCGCCGACCTGGGCATCAGCCCGCCATTTTCCGTCGCTCGTGGGGGTGATCACGAGGGTGCGTAAAGCGATACAGGTGTCCATGTTGCCCGCGAAGTCAACGTATCCGATCGCGCCGGCGTAGGGGCCTCGCCGCACGGGTTCCAACTCGTCGATGATCTGCATTGCGCGCACTTTCGGGGCACCGCTGACGGTTCCCACGGGAAGCACGCTACGAATGGCATCAAAGGCGCTGTTGCCGGGTGCGAGCCTTCCCGAGACGTTACTGCAGATGTGCATGACGTGCGCGTATCGTTCGATCGACATGAGGTCGTAGATTTTCACGCTTCCCGGATCACAGATTCGCCCCAGGTCATTTCGCCCCAGGTCCACGAGCATGACGTGTTCGGCACGTTCTTTGGCGTCGTTGAGCAGTTCGGTTTCCAGACCGAGGTCTTCAGTTTCGTTGCGACCGCGTGGTCTGGTTCCGGCGAGTGGTCGGGAGGAGACGGTTCGATCCTCCAGTCGGCAGAGAATCTCCGGACTTGCCCCGACGAGTGTCACCGTCGGCGACTTCAAATAGAACATAAAGGGGGACGGGTTGATGACTCGCAGGGCGCGGTAAACATCGTAGGGCGACGCTTCGGTCGTCGCCGAAAGGCGATGGGAAAGGACCACCTGAAAAATGTCGCCGGCGCGAATATATTCTTTGCAACGGTCGACCGCCTGCTCAAAGTCGCGTTTGGAAATGCTGTCGTCGTAGTCTTCTTTTGCGTTCGTTATGGCCGGAAGCGGTTTGATCGGATCGCTGCGATGAACTTCCAGTTGTGCGATTAGCTGCCTGATGCGATCGTGCGCGTTCTCACGTGCGGTTAGTTCATCGGTTTGATCGTCGAGGTGTGCGTGGACCACAACGTGGATCAGTTTTTGTACATGATCGAAAATGACCATTTGATCGTAAATGCCGAAAAGCGCGTCGGGGAGGTTTCGGTCGTCTCGTGGAGGGGTGGGGAGTTTTTCGTAGTGACGGGCGATGTCATACCCGGCGTATCCAACGGCGCCTCCGAGGAAACGCGGAAGGTTGGGTGGCTGAGCTGTCTGGTATCGGGCGAGAAGAGACTCCAGCTCCGCGAGGGGGTCCACACCGGTCACGTCGCGTGCACCATCGGAATCGACGATCTTGACCTGGTGATTTTTGGCCTGGAAAACGGCGATCGGGGAGGCAGCGAGAAAGGAATAGCGAGCGATTTTTTCACCGCCTACGACACTTTCCAAAAGAAAGGCGTGGTCGGCGTCTCGTGCAATTCGGTCAAAAGCGGAAACGGGGGTTAGCTGGTCGCTGAGCAAACTGGCGTAGACGGGGACGGTGTTCGTGTTTTTCGCAAGTCGAGAGAAGTCCGCCATGCTGGGTTGAAACCGAATCATGGGGCGATGCTACAATCAGTGCGAATCAGCGTCAACGAAGTGCTCCCCCGAGTCAGACGGTTGGTTTATACTGTGCCCTGCACCTGATGGGTGACCCCGCGACATTCACGGTTCCACTCGTCAAAGCCCGCTTTCAGGAGAACGGAAAGGGAGAAGGCAACGATGTATACCGTATCGGTGGAGACGACGTTTTCCGCAACGCATCGTGTCGCGCTGCCTACCGGCGCGTTGGAACCGCTGCACGGTCACGATTGGCGGGTGCGAGCGATTTTCAGCAGCGATTCGCTTGACGACCACGGGATGGTCGTGGATTTTTGCGAGGCACGAAGCACGCTCGAGCAAGTGGTGGCGGACTTTCACCATGCGGACTTGAACTCGTTGGCGTGCTTCGAAAATCGTGGTCCGACGGCTGAGGTCGTGGCGCGGGCGATCTACGATCGTCTCCGAGAGCGCGGGTTCAAAGCCCTGCGCGAGGTGGAAGTGGCGGAGGCGCCGGGGTGTCTTGCCGCTTACCGCGGGGTCTTGTAAGTCAAAACCTTGCTATGCAGGTCGCGGAGGCGGTTTGACGATGAAAATTGAGAGGGATAGAGTTGAATACGGGAGGGCACAACAAGCGGGACGCAAGCGACATGCAGTGTGAACGATGCCATCAAGCCAAAGCGACGGTGCACATCACCGACACCGTTCCGGAAAAAACCGAGCGACATTTATGCGAGGATTGTGCAGAATCAGAAGGTGTGATTGTCAAGCACCAGCACCCCACGACCAACGAAGTGCTCCAGCAATTTCTCAAACACAAAATGGCAGCCTCAGGTCGCGACGAAATCGTTTGTCCGAAATGCTCGCTGTCCTTTCACGAGTTTCAGTTGAAAGGGCAGCTAGGCTGTCCGCATGACTACACGGTTTTTCGGGAGTTTCTGCTACCGTTGATCGAGCGTGCCCACGAAGGGCGGACGCGCCACATCGGCAAGGTTCCCAAGACCGCGGACGAGGCGATTCATCGTCAAACCGATCTTGTCCGCCTGCGTCGAGAGCTTCGCGACGCGGTGGCTGACGAAAACTACGAGCGAGCCGCACAGGTCCGCGATCAAATTCGAACACTTGAGGGCGCATGAATCTCGACGACCTGACAAGAAGCACGGGGGAGTGGCTTAAGGGCGAGGGGTTGATGTCCGATGTGGTCATTTCCTCGCGGATTCGCCTTGCGAGGAATCTCGCGGAGCGGCCGTTTTTGAACACCGCCAGCGAATCCGATCAAACCGAAATATACCGCTGCCTTGCGAACGAGGTAACTGCCGCGGACGACGACGCGATGTTCATTGATCTGGATGAGGTGGACGCAATTGATCGGGAGTTGCTTGTTGAGCGTAATCTGATCAGTTGCCAGCACGCAGCTGCTCGTGGAAGTCGCGGCGTGTCGGTCTCTCCGGGTGAAACGCGATCGTTGATGATCAACGAAGAGGACCACTTGCGGATTCAAGGATTGCGATCCGGGTTTCAGTTAGATGCCATCTGGGAGGAAGTGGATCGCGCGGACGATGCGGTGGCGGCTTCTTTGCCGATGGCGTTTGATTCGCAGTTCGGGTATCTAACGGCTTGCCCCACCAACGTTGGCACGGGAATCCGCGTGTCGGTCATGCTGCACCTTCCGGCTCTTCGGTTGACCAAGGAGATCGAGCGTGTCGCCCGGGCGGCGCGGGACATGCATTTGGCCGTTCGCGGGGTGCATGGCGAGGGCACCGAAGCCGTTGGCGATTTGTATCAACTTTCCAATCAGACCACGCTGGGGAAAACCGAGCGGGAAATTATCGACTCTTTCAGCACCGCCATCATTCCGCGGATTGTCGAATATGAACGTGCAGCCCGCGATACACTTGCAAGGAAACAACCCGTTCGACTTGACGACAAGATTTGGCGAGCGTACGGACTCCTGAGCAACGCTCGACGTTTGTCCACCGGCGAAACGCACACGTTGCTTTCGCCGCTTCGTATGGGGATTTTCATGGGGCGTTTTACGAAGTTCGACGTGAAGCGGTGGAACGAGCTGTTTCTGTTCACCCAGCCCGCGCACCTCCAGAAGCTGCACGGAGTTTCCATGGGCGAACGTGAACGGGCGATTGCTCGGTCGGATTACCTGCGCGACCGGTTGGAAAATTGAGTCGTCGGCGCGAAACACTCCCTTCCGAATGGGCACAACCTGAGAACCTACCAAAGTGGTGTGGCACCGGCGTCTTGCCGGCGATCACGAGCGGAAAGTCTGCGCTACAACAAGCATTGGGATAGGTTGTAAGTGCAAGACCAACCCTATCGTTTGTTCATCAGTTTTTCAACGGCGGGGATCAGCGCGTCGCCGAAGGTGTCTTTGGCGCGGATGATGCCCTTGGCGTCGATCAGGAACCACGTCGGGAGAACCTGCGCGTTGTACAGGGTGGCCACCGCGTTTTCACGACCCGCCTGTTCCCATGTATGAATGCCGGGCAGTTGGCGCTGCTCGAGCGTCGACTGCAGCATTTCCTTGAAGTCGTCGAGCGAAACCGCGAGGACTTCGAACGGTTTCCCCTTGAAATGATCCGCGGCCTCTTTGATGTGCGGAATTTCCGCAAGGCAGGGGCCACACCATGTCGCCCAAAAGTCAAGCAAAACAACTTTCCCGCGCAAATCCTTCAGTGAAACCTTTTTCCCCTCCACGGTCGTCGTTGTGAAGTCCGGAGCCTGCATGCCGATTTGAAGGTGGTCGATTTCGTAGATATAACCCTTCGCAAGCTCGCCGGATTCCGAGTCGGGATCAAGTTTTACCGTGCGAAGAAACGCTTCCCTGGCGTCGTCAAGTTTACCGGTTTGCAAAGAAAGCTGGGCCGCGGCGAAGGCGGCAGCGACTTTCGCACTTTTTTTTTCGGTGGAACCGGCGATTTTGTTTAGCCCTTGAATCCACGCGGCGGGCGACCCCGAAATACGAAACACATCAGGAACCATCGTTACGACTTCTTCCGTGCCATCCGCGGCGGGAAAGTGTTTGACGATGCGCTGGAACCGATCAAAGAGATGTTTCCCGTCCAGCTCAAACATCGCGGACCAGATAAACGTCTTGATCGCTAATTCCCCGCCCCCCGCTTTGCCCTCACGCGATCGCGCAAGGGCGTCCATCTTCGCAAGCACGTCCAGGCGGGCATCCGGGACATGGGCATTGTTACCGTCTTGTGTCTCATCCCGTTTGGCAAGGGCTGCGACGTACTTTTCGAACGCAGCCTCCATTTGATCTTCGAGTTTTTCAAATTCCTTGGCAGGATCAGCGAACGTGAGCGTCGGCGCACAAAGAAGCAGAACAATCATGGCGGACGCGCCGGGGGAGAATCGCGGTGATCGATCGTTTTTCATGGCGTTTTCCGGTTTTCCTTATGAGGTTTCAAGGCGCGAGCCAAGCTCGCATTCCATCAGTGAATTACACCGACACGCGGGCTTCTTGCAAGTCAGACACAATCCGACACCCCATCGTTTCATCGCGGGATTATTCATCGGGTTGCAATTTGACTTGCACTTCATGGACATCGTCTTCGCGTTGATACCGAACGGTGACCACATCGCCCACCTGGTAGCTCGTCAGAACGTCGAGTAGTTCGTTCTTGGTTCGCGTAGGTTTTCCATCGACAGACAGAATAATATCGCCCACCTGGCGCACCCGACCAGCGCGCGTTAAGATCGTGCCGCGCAGTCCTGCCCGGTCGGCGGCGCCGCCCTTGAACACCTTGCGCAAAAGCACGCCGTCGATGCCGAGGCGCTTGGCTACATAGTCCGGCCACTCGACCGTACCGAGTCCCGGTTGGATCACGCGACCATACTTAATAATCTGCGGAACGACGCGGTTTACGATGTCCACGGGAATGGCGAATCCAATTCCGGCACTGGCACCCGACGGACTGGCGATTTGCGTGTTTACGCCGATGAGCCGACCGCTGCTGTCAAGCAACGGTCCTCCCGAGTTTCCGGGATTGATCGCCGCGTCGGTCTGGATGACGTCGAGAATCCGTCGACCCTCCGCGAGCGATGGAATCTCACGACCCAATGCGCTCACCACGCCCACGGTGAGTGTGAGGTCGAATCCGAAGGGGTTTCCGATGGCCAGGACTTTCTGCCCGACGACCAGATCGCTCGATGTTCCGATGGCGATGGGAAAAAGTTTTGAAGGCGGCGCACCAATCTTGAGCATGGCGATATCCTTGTCCGGCGCGACTCCGACGATTTCCGCTTTCCATTCGCTACGATCCGCCAAAGTGACCGTGTGGCGGGTTCCAATCGCTACCACGTGCAAGTTTGTGACGATATGACCGCTGCGATCGTAAACGAATCCCGTTCCGCTACCTGCGGGACGTTCGAAAATGTTCAGCGTAAAAAAGTCGCGGGCGATGTCGCTGCTCTGCACGAAGACAACTGACGGCGACACGCGGCGAAAAATATCAATGTTGGTTGTTTCGTCGGCTGTCAATTCCCCACGATCCGCCACCGCTCGCGGTTTCACCCCAAGTCTCGCCACCTGAAGTGAACCGGGTGCTTTTAGAAGAACCCACGTCGCGACAAACACAGCCCCCCACGCGGTGATCATGGCCAACCAACTCGTCCCCGAGCCGCGCCGCCGTCCGGTTGCCGGTCGATGGAGGTTTTGATCTGGGTGGTCGAAGTTCGCGGTTGCGGTGGTTTGGGGCACGGCATTTCTCCCTCGCGTCGCCATTTTACCGGCAAGGTGCCGGTGCCATATGTGACAACGCTTCTATGACGCCTTCTCAAGCTCGATCGAGATGACATCCGCGTTAATTTTAACATCGGTCCGTTTGGCGGATTCGCCCAACGGATCAGACGAAAGCTCGACACCGAGTGTTTCTTTTAGAATGTACTCGCCACACTGGTCGATAGCATCTTTGATCGTGTCGGAATTCGTCATCAACGCCAGCCTGATCCGATCCGCAATGTCCAGTCTCGCGTCTTTTCTCAGGCTTTGCACGTTCCGCACGATGTCACGGGAAATTCCCTCGTTTTTCAGCATGGGCGTGATTCGCTTGTCAATCAGGACGACCGTGTTTCCTTCCCATCCGCCCGCCCAGTTTTCGCCGAAGTCTTTCGTAAGAATCACGTCTTCCGCCGTCACCGGTTCCTCCGCACCATCGACGCCAAGGGTCCACGGCTGTTCACCGCTCAGGGCGCGTTCAAGCTGCGTGCCGTCGAGTTGGGCGATCAGCTTTCGTGCAGCCGGCGCGTGACGACCCATTTTGGGGCCGAGGGTCTTCATGTTCGGTTCAACCCGCGTTGTGTAAAGACCGGTTCGATCTTCGCGTACGGTCACTTTCTTGACGTTCAGTTCCTCAAGAAAGTGATCGGTGAACAGTTGCGCCGCCTGACGCTCCGCGTCATCACCGGGCACGATGACCAACTCCGCAAGCGGTTGACGCACCTTGAGTTTTGATTCCTTGCGTGCAAAGCGGGCGAGGGAAACCAATCGAATCGAAGCAGCCACGTGAGTGGACAGGGCGTCGTCCACTGCGGACGCATCAGCCTGTGGAAACGGAACATGATGGACGCTCGCGGGCGAATCGCCGATCTGCTTGGCTACGAGGTTTTGGTAGATCGACTCCGAAAGAAACGGTACGATCGGGGCAATCATGCGGTTGAACGTCGTCAGCACTTCGTAAAGCGTTGCGTAGGCGGCCCGCTTATCGACCGGCCAACCCTCACCGTAAAACCGCCGGCGCGACCGACGAACGTACCACGTACTGAGTACCTCAATAAACCGCTGCGCTTCGCCACAAAACCGGGCAACATCAAAATCGCCGTAGCATTCATGGGCAACGTCGACCAGCTTGTTCAAATCCGACAGAATCCATCGGTCCAGAAGCGACCGCTGATCAGCCGAAACCTGGTGCTCGTTGGGGTTGAAACTGTCCACGCGGGCAAGGTTGCAAAAGAACGAGTAGACGTTCCACCACGGAAGAATCACGTCCCGGCGAACTTCATCACAATGCCCCGGTCCAAACAGTACGTTTCGTTCCGGCGGAGTGGCAGCGTACAACCAGCGCATTACGTCAACGCCGAACTTTTCCGCCGCTTCGTCGAACCAGATCGCGTTGCCATCCGACTTGTGCATGGGCTTACCGTTGTCGTCCATGACCAGTCCGTGACCCTTGAGCACCTTGAACGGCGCTTGATCAACCATCATCGTACTGACCGCCAACAGCGCATAAAACCAGTTGCGAAACTGACCCGGAAGCGCTTCGACGACAAAGTCCGCCGGAAACCACTGCTCCCAGTACTTGCGATCCGAAAAGTATCCCATGGTCGAAAGCGAGACGATGCTCGCATCCAACCAAGGGTTGCCCACGTCCTTGACACGCGAAACGTTTTCGTCGCCACACTGAACACAACGAATCTTCACCTGGTCTACCCACGGACGATGCGGAGAGTTTCCTTCAAACTGATCCCATCCGGAAACGGCACGCGCTTTCAGCTCGTCGCGCCCCCCCATCACCTCGAAGTGGCCACACTCGTGACACTCCCAGATCGGAAGCGCCAAACCCCAGTAGCGCTTCTTGGATATCATCCAGTCCCCCATGTTCGCGAGCCAATCCAGCTCACGATCCATTCCCCACGACGGAATCCACCGTGCCTGACGCGTGGATTCCATGATCCGCTCGCGCCAGTTCATGTTGATAAACCACTCGTCAACGAGACGGTAGACAAGCTCTTCCTTGCACCGCCAGCAGTGCGGGTAGCGGTGGAAGTATTTCTCCCTGGAAAAAAGAATCCCGCGCTGCTTGAGCATCTTCACGACGTCGTCGGCGACTTGGTCAAAGCGCTTTCCCGCGAAGAAACCGAACTCCGGGCGAAATCGGCCGTCCTCGAAAAGAGGGGCAATCTGGGGCAACCCCAACTCCTTTCCCACTGCGTAATCTTCCGCACCACAACCGGGAGCGATGTGGACAACGCCCGCCCCTTCGGTTTCGGTCACGTGGTCCCACGCGATGACCTGGTGAGCGTCGACGGCCTCTTTTGCTCCGTCGAGATCATCAAAAGGCCCCCTGTATTTCAGACCCACAAGCGCCGCGCCTTTGACCTGTTCTGCAACTTCGAATTCGCCGTTGTTTTTGAACATCGCTTGTATCGACATCAGGTTGGGAATGTTTTGCTTCTTTCCCTCGACCGGTTGCCTGCGGGCGCTTTCAAAGTTGCCTTTTCCCACGTAATAGAACTTGTCTCCCTGTTTGACCTTGACGTAGTCCATTTCCGGATGCACCGCCGCTGCCACGTTCGAGCTGAGCGTCCACGGCGTAGTCGTCCACACCAACAGGTTGTGGTTCGGTTTATCGAACAGCTCAAACGCGACAAAAACGGACGTGTGGGGCACCTCGCGGTATCCCTCGTTCATCTCCATTTGACTAAGACCGGTTCCGCATCGCGGGCACCACGGCATGACGTCCGACCCCTTATAGATCAGCCCCTTCTCAAAGCACTTTTTTAGAAAAGCCCAGATGCCGTAGTTGTTTTCGTCCGACATCGTGTAGTACGAGTTTTCCCAGTCCATCCAATAACCAAGCCTCTTGGATTGCTCGGTTTGGATGGCGGCGTACTTGACCGCCCGCTCTTTGCACTCGGTAACGAACTTGTCAATCCCGTACGATTCAATTTGCTTTTTGTCCTCAAAGCCGTGCTGCTTTTCGACCTCGACCTCGACCCAGAGCCCCTGGCAGTCAAACCCGTTTTGATAACGAAGCTCACGTCCCAGTGATGCGAAGTAACGCTGATAGACGTCCTTGTAAGTACGACCCCAGGCGTGATGAACGCCCATCGGATTGTTCGCGGTGATCGGTCCATCAAGAAAGGACCACTTCGGTTTGCCTCTGTTGATCTCGCGGAGTTTGTCAAACGCGCGGGTTTCTTCCCAAAATGCAAGAATCTCTCGCTCCAACGCGGGAAAGTCTGCTTTCGGTTCTATTCTGTCAAAAGCCATTTCGAGTGCTCTATTCCCTGGCGTTGCCGCGTCGGTCCTATCTGGCACCGCTTTGAAGCCGGCACAAAGCCACCTCACCGGCAAGATGCCGGCGCTGCAAAGAATCCTCTCTTTCCCTGTCCGTCCCCGACCCGCAAGCTTCTCGCTCTCGCAGTCCCGATCCTGCCCTGTTCAACCCCGAGCCCCGCAGGCTTTATCCTACGCGGACATTGAGAGTCCGGGGTCGTCCAAAAACAGACCGATGCAAGGAGGGCACTATAACGCCCAACGACCCGAACGTGAATTGCCCAACCGATTTCACTTGGTATGCCGAGGCAAGGGGATCAATCGACAAGGGGACACAGGATCGGCGTCTTACCGATATTTAGCCTGCGCGGACACCGTAGGTCCGGAGTCGATCCAAGAGGACTTCTTCGCCACCAGCTGCGAAAACCAGGCCTCGCCGAAATTGTTTCGGCGAGGCCGGTCTAAGTCATCCGAGCGCGATGATTCGACTCGGCTTGAGGTTTTCCGCGTGGGCTACGGAATCTTCGGCGTTCCGCAGCAACTATTGCACGCGGCACAGGTCGGACACAATCCCTCTTCGTTGGAACCCGGGGAGCAGGTGGAGTCTCCACTTCCCAGGGCGCCCTGGAAGTAATCATTAAAGAGCGCCAAATCGGCAGCATCGACGTCACAGTCGCCATCGAGGTCGGCCCTGACGGTCCCAATAAACAAACCACCGGTATCCACTGTGAGCGTACTCGGCGAATAGTCGCATTGATCCGCATCATTCAAAACACCGTCGTTGTCGATGTCGGGATCGCAGATGTCTGCGATTCCGTCGCCATCGCAATCGGTAAGATTGCCGTTGGCAATGTCGCACTCGTCCGGGATGGTGTTGCCGTCACAATCAAGACTGGTTCCGTCGCGAATGTCACACGCGTCGCCGATACCATTGCCCACGCCACCATTTTGGCAGTCCTCCTGCCCAGGATTGAAAAGGTCAACACAATTATCGCAGACGTCTCCAACGTAATCATTGTCAACATCCGATTGGTCACTATTCAGATCATTCGGGCAGTTGTCACAGGCGTTACCAACGCCGTCAAATCGGCAAATGCCACCGCCGAGATTTTCACACGCGAACGGATTGACACACGCATCTGTTCGACCATCAAACGAACCGCCATCGCAAATTAACGTGTCCGTTTGGTCCGTGTTGTTGCAATCGAAGAATTCGCAATGGTGGCTGGGATCTGTCGGTGAACAGTTATCACACGCGTCGTCGATCACACCATCACAATCCGCATCCGCGGCGGTGCAGGACACGTTGGGAAATGCATCACCGCGGAGACCTGCGCAGATCTGCGTCGTGCTCAAAATGGTTCCGTTGTGAGCCACACAACCATAGGGAGTATGATTGTCGCACCAGGGGACGGGAAATGACCCTGAATTCACATCATCCCCTTTGCAACACGCCAATGCATCCCCGCAAATGCCACTGGAGCAGGTCGTTCCTACACCCGCAGAGACTCCACCCAAAACGTCGCAACAAACGCTCGGGATATCCGTGCACTCCGATGCAGCAAGACCGGTGCAGCATGCCTGCGGTGCGCCCTCGCAGTCGTCGGGAATCCCGTTGCTGTTGCAATCGTTTCCCGATAGCTGACATTCGTCCGGCACGCCGTCGTTGTTGCAATCGGCGCTATTGCCGCACGAAGGGCAATAGCCGTTATAGCAGCCGCCGTCTGATGTGCAGACGTTGCCGAAGGTGCAAGCAACATCGCAAGCGTCGTCGCGACCGTTGTGGTTGCAGTCCGTAATGCATCCGGCACATATAGTCGCCGTGTTTTGTTTGTTTAGAAATTGTGCGTGTACAACTCCAGGTTTAGGAATCAAAAGAACTCCAATGGCCACGACCGCAGCGCACATTTTTGTACCAGACATAGCTTTCCTCCTGCTTTCTGCCGCGCAGGATCGCGACGACCGAGGTGGCAGTCACATTGCTGCCGACTTGAAATGGCCCGGCGCTCACCGCACCCCACGCAAAGTATGAACGAAAAGAATCGCCTCGGTGTACACGCGAG
>Ga0114931_10002051_pt1 | contig 25689 bp, 19 predicted proteins | sample 2SBtaG_FD_89579 | JGI IMG/M metagenome (GOLD analysis project Ga0114931, IMG submission 89579) | Deep subsurface microbial communities from Kolumbo volcano to uncover new lineages of life (NeLLi) - 2SBTROV14_V59a metaG | ecosystem: Environmental > Aquatic > Marine > Volcanic | place: Kolumbo... | reverse complement strand
GAGAACTCATCTTCCACTCCGAAAAACCCTTCTATCCCCTTTCCGTCTCGCCCGACGAAAAGAAAATGGTGTTGGCCCAGGTTGGCGGAAGCGGAGACGGCGACATCTTCATTCTCGATCTTCAGAAGGAAGCCCAACCCCGAAATCTGTTTAATTCGGCCACCTACGAGTACGGAGGATTGATTTCTCCGGACGGTCGGTATCTTGCCTACGGTTCCAACGAGACGGGACGGCTGGAAGCGTTCATCAGCTCGTACCCCGATTTGATCGGTAAATGGCAGGTTTCGAACCGAGGTGGACATTATGGGTATTGGTCACCGGACGGCCGATTCCTCTATTTCAATTCCAGTCAGGCCAAAATGATGGCGACACCGATTCAGACAAAGCCGGTTTTTTCCATCGGGCAAACGCGCGCGTTGTTCGATGTGTCGCAGATAGTGCTCCCCAATCAACCGACGCTCAATTATGACATTTCGCCCGACGGGAAACACTTCATCATGATCCGCAATATCGGCTATGACTCGAGTACGACGAAGTTCAACGTGATCCTGAACTGGCTGGCGGAACTGGAGGGGCGGTTTGGAACGCACGACTGAATCATTTCACCCGCAGGCGCCACCCTTCCATGCGTCGCGCGTCATATCCTCCGCCAAGAGAGTGGGAATGAGGTCTAATGCGCCTTCGCCCGATGGTATTCAGGCAAGGAGTAACCCGTGACGCACCAATCCGTCGAGCAGATCTTCCAGGGCCTCTTCGGAATCGATCAAGCCCTCTAACGTGTCCAGATCACGGGTGCCGTCGAGCAGAGGAAGCAACTGCTGCTCTGTGGCATCGAGTTGAACCGTGGTGTGGAGAAGGGTCGGCACAATGGACGAGTTCTGCAATTGGACACACGCCACGGGACTGGCCACCGGGCGCGCGCTCACCGTTCGTGCCAGACGCGGCGCACGGACATGGAGTTCAATGAAGTTGTCCGTGTAGAAATTGGTCAACATCTCGGCCAGCAGATGCGTGTCTTTCTCCTTCGTGGCCTCAGATCCGGCGTGCGTACGCGCCGCATCCAATAGCTCCTCGAACGAAACATAGCCGGGCCAACACGCGCCAAGATGCCGGCACACGGCCTGTGTAAACGGATGCGGGGTTTCTACGGTACGTCCCTTGACGCCTTCAAAGGCTACGCCCGCACCTTCAGAATCCTCTGATGCCTCCCGGATCGGCGCTGCAATGTAAAGTGCCTTCAGGCGCTCAGGTGCCGCGGAATGATCCAACGCCACATCCTGACGGCACAGCAGCGACTGACGAAAGGGGCGCCCGCGGAGAAAGTCCAGATATTGCTCCTGAAGGAGTTGCGAGTCGCACAACTGGTTCAGTGTGTCCGCAACGTGGGGCGGAAACGCACGGGCATGCGACAGGGCATAATCTGCGTCGCCCACATATTGCAGGCCGTGCTGCATGGCGTGCTCGGCAAACACATGAAAATAACACGGCGTGTTAATCTCGGCCAGGAGATCGTGGAGCAATAACCAGTCGGGAAAACGAGCAATACGCTGGACTTCCCGCTCCAGAAACGGGCGAAAGTCCGACACTTTGGGTTGTCCATCGAGCAAGAATTTCATGAGTGCCCGGCCCTGTCGTGCCCGTTTCACGGGATCGTCGATGTTTTGAACATGATACAGCATCATCTGTCGGGTGGCCTCTATCTGGTGCCATCCCGGATAGGTGTTATAGCTCACATAGGCCACCCCCTCCGGGGCAAGATGCTCATCGCAGAGTTCAAGCAGCCGGTCTTGCACCTCACGCGGGACCCATGAGTACAACCCGTGGGCGATGATATAGTCGAATGCGCCCCAATCGGCCGGTAGGTCCATCAAATCGAGCTGGTGCATCGTCAGGTTCTCCAGCCCAATTTTCCGCGCCGTCTCATTCCCGATGGAGATGGGGTGCGCCGCCAGGTCGACGCCCACGAACGTGCTGTCGGGCAGGTCGAAGGCCATCGGTATCAGGTTGCTGCCATTGCCACACCCGAGTTCGAGCACGCGGCAGTGTGCGACGGGCGCAGGCGTCATGCCGCTCAGAAGGGCGAGGGTTGCCAGATGGTCGGGGTGCGTCTGATGATAGGCCAGGCCGTGATAGAGCACGGCATCGTAGATATTCGTATCTGTGTCGTTCATAGGCCGTTGTGGGGTATGAGCCGGGCGGTCGCGGGCGGATAGGCAACGGGCCCACGCTGGTCGATGCATTTGCTGCCGACCGTTCAGGCGATGGGAAGGGCTATCATGCCGATCATCCGTTTCACATTACGCCCGGGCCTGTATTCATCCGTTGCCACCATCCATGTATGACGAAGCATAATATGAACTTAAAGGTAAATTGTCATTCAATGCACGTTTTGCGTACTGCTTTCTCAAACGAAGCGTTACAACGTATTTCATTCACGGGCGTCTGCTTGACCTTGCCGGGCACCGCTCATTTATCAGCGGCCCACTTCGATCTGTTCGACAGTCACCTTCACGATTCGAGCCCTTATTCCTCGGGGAAATGAAACGGCAAACAGTTGGTCGCGGTACGGCTCAAAACCTCACCCGCGAAACCAGCCAACGGTCCGGATGAACATCGAATGTTGAATTACGAGGTGACTTACCACCGGCCAACGGCCAACAGCCAATAACCAACGGCCAACAGCCACATGAATCCCGACGTGATTTACTATGTCGCCGTCAGCCTCAACGGATATATCGCCACCCCCGACGGCGGCGTGGACTGGCTCGCTGCCTATCAGACGCCCGACGAGGATTACGGCTATGCCGCCTTCTTCGATTCGATCGATGCGCTGATATTCGGCAGCCGGACGTATGAGCAGGTGGTCGGGTTCGGAGCGTGGCCCTATGGCGACAAGCCCTGCCGGGTGTTCTCTCGGCGCACGCTCGCAACGCCTCGGCCGGAAATACGCCTCACCACGGCGGAACCGCCCGAGGTTCTCTCGGAGTTGGCCGCGCAGGGCCTGAAACGCGTCTGGCTGGTCGGCGGGGGCCAATTAGCCGCCTCGTTCCGGCGGCATGGACTCATCACCGAATACATCCTCTCCGTCATCCCGGTCTTCCTCGGCGGAGGTGTGCCGCTTTTTGCCGCGCCCGGTCCTGAAGCGTCGCTGGCCCTGATCGGCGCCACTCCGTATTCGAACGGCGTCGTGCAGCTTCACTACCGGCACGCCGGGTGAGCCGCGTTACCCCTCCGCCCGCTCCGGCGTGATGCGGACGAGGTCGATGCGGTAGGGCGTCGCCTGAAGGACACAGAAGCAGTACCCGTCGAGGCTGAATTCGTCGTTGGGCTTGGGGATGGCGCCGGTATGTTCGAGGAGGTATCCAGCGATGGTCTCGTAGTCACCGTCGATGAGTTCGATGCCGAAGCGCTCGGCGAGTTCGTCGATCTCCACGCGTCCGCCGGCGAGAATGGTGCCGTCGTCGGTCTGCCGGAGCACCACATCTTCCTCGTCGAACTCATCCTGAATGTCGCCGAAGAGCTCTTCGAGGAGGTCCTCTGTGGTCACGAGCCCGGCGGTGCCGCCATATTCGTCGATGACAATGGCGATGGAAGTCTTCGTGGCCAGAAAATCCTGAAGCAGATCCTTCGACATTTTGGACTCCGGCACAAACTGCGCCGGGCGCATCATCTCCTGAAGCGAGGCCGGGGCTTTGAACAGGTCATACGCAAAGGCCACCCCCACGATGTCGTCGATGTTCTCCCGATAGACCGGCAGCTTTGAATGTCCGGAGGAGACGAAGCGCTGCCGGAGATCTTCGAGCGAGGTGCTTTCATCGACAGCCTCGACCTCCGTACGCGGCACCATCGACTCCTTCACCCGAATCGTGCCGAGCGAGAACACATTCGACAACAACATGCTCTCCTCTTCGTCGAGGTCGAGTTGGCCGCTTTTCTTGCTCTCTTCGATCATCAACTCGAAGTCGCGCCGCATGAAGCGCGAGAATGAATCGGCGTCGGCGCGGAGTAGTTTGATGAGCGCCGTCGCCGCCCACCCGGAGACCTTGATCAGCGGGAGGAGCAGCATATACGTGATCCGCAGCGGCATCGCCATCAAAAAGACCGCCCGGTTGGCGACTTCGCGGATCACCGTTTTGGGCAGGATTTCGCCGAACACAAGGACTATGGCCGACGCGAAAATCGTCTGGGTCACGAGGACGGCCGCCTCGGTGGCCGCCAAGCTCATTCCGAATGCCTGTAGGAACATACGCTGAAGGGGGGGCTCCAGGAAGAACGCCATCAGCGTCGAATAGACGACGAGCGCCAGGTTGTTGCCGACGAGGGTCGTAGTGAGGAGCGTGGCCGGATCCTGAATGAAGCGCTGTACAATGGGCCCACTGCGCACTCCCCGTCGGGCGAGTACCTCCACGCGCAGCCGGTTCGCCGTCACAAAGGCGATCTCCGCGCCGGAGAAAAAGGCGCTCAGCGCGAGCATTAACAGGATGAGGAGGAGTTCCATCGGGGGCGGTGAACGGGGTGGTTAAGGTATCGGGGGGGCTTATTTCGTCATAATAACCGATCGTTGAGAAAGTCTACCCCCGCTGTATCTACCCCTCCAAAAGGGAGACTCTTTGTTGCAGGCATCTGAACGCCTCCATTTAAAAGGGGAGGCGAGCCGGAAGGTCGGAGCGGTGTCCGATCTAATGCGCATCACGACTGGGCGAGTACCTTTGTGCTCCATTTTCGTTCAGACGGTCTGATTCCCTTCGCATGGAAAGGTCTCCAGTGCGGTCAAGATTATTTTGTCTGGTGATCTCATGCCGAGAAACACGTGTCGTCCCAAAGAAAGTGTCATGCCGAACTTGTTTATTTTGTTAGTCGGCTTCGCCTCGCGTCAGCATCTCAGCTCGGTGTTGGAGATCCTGAATCAAGTTTAGGATAAAACATAATAAAGGGTCGTCATATTCATGTTGAATGAACACTGGCTTTAGCCTTGCGCAAACGCCTCCCTGTTTCAGGTGGCAATACTGCTGGGTAGAGATCATCGAACGAATTTGTTCGTACATCGCGCCTTGCCTGTGCATTAGCGGCCCTTAAATACGGCGGGGCGCCGTCCGAGGAAAGCGGCGACACCTTCTTTTGAATCCTCGGTGGCACAGGTCTGGCCAAAGAGGGCGGCTTCCTGGCGAAGCCCGTCACGCAGCGGTTGTTCGCTAGCCCGAATGGCCTCCATCGCCACCTCGACGGCATACGGCGCCTTGGAGGCGATCGTCTTTACCAGATCGGTTGCGGCGTCGAGTAGCGCTTCGGCCGGCACTACGCGGTTGACCAGACCGATTTCGTACGCTCTCTGCGCCGTGATATGTTCGCCCGTGAGAATGAGTTCTGTCGCCACGCCGCGCCCGACGAGTCGGGGCAGGCGCTGTGTGCCGCCATAACCCGGGATCAGCCCAAGGTTTACTTCGGGTTGCCCAAAGCGGGCATTTTCGGCGGCTACCCGAAGATGACACGCCATCGCCAGCTCACATCCTCCGCCGAGGGCAAATCCGTTAACAGCCGCCACCACCGGCTTCGACATGGATTCTATCTGATTGAAGATAGCCTGCCCACTCAAAGCAAATTGGCGCCCCGTCGGAAAATCGAGTTCAGTGAATTGCCCGATGTCGGCGCCGGCGACGAAGCTTTTCGGCCCGGCGCCGGTCAGTACCACACCCCGAACGGCTTCGTCGGTTTGTACCTGTTCGAAGGCCTGACCAAGTTCGGCGACCACGGCGGTATTGAGCGCGTTCAGTTTGTCGGGTCGATTGATGGTGATTCGTGCGACGCCGTCGCCATCGACATCGTAGAGCAGGGTTTCGAACTGCATATCTTGAGCGTGTTGAGAAGGGGAAACGAATGGTTCAGGAGCGGGCGGAAATGTCAAAGAAACGTATCAGAAACGCACCAGTCCGCATACCGATCTCAATTTCGAAGCCGTGTCTTTTCGGGGTCGATGGGAGCGGACTGGGTCGGATCTTCAAACGTGTCCATGCTCGACAAAAGGTCGGTGGGTTGGGCAAACACCTCTTCGAGTTCTTCGACGGAGGCCTCCGTTTCCTCGACTTCGGAAAGCAGCGTGTCGAGCTGAAACGTGATTTCCTCCGGGTTACGGAGCGTCAGGGATTGTTCGTGGATGTATTTAGTGACATCTTCGATGGTCTCCAGTTGGGCCTCAATGATCTCGAGGTTTTCCTGTCCCTTTTTGAACCGTTCCAGGCGCTGCTCGAGGATTCGCATACGACGTTGCTTAATGGACCGCACGCGCGGCGGGTCGTCGACCATGTCCACGCGCAAAGTCTCAATGGCGTGAACCACCTCATTTTCCGTTTTGCTCTGAGCCGAATACTCGTAGCGCTCTTTTTGATAAAGCAGGTTTAGGTAAGAATCGAGCAGTCCGTTGATTTTGTCGATGTGGCTGTCGAGCATCCCCTGAGAGGCATAGTTGAGTTTGCGATAATTGCCGGCAATGTCTTTCTGTAATTTTCGGAGCCGGGCATAACGCCGTTGGCTGAGCTTCGTCAGGTGTTGAAAAATCTCTTTTTGCGAAGGCGGCTTGGCGTGTTCGGCTGCGCGCTGAGAACGAATCGCTCTCCGGAAACGATCCTGACGCGGCATGGTGCCAAGATAAAGCAATTCACCGGCGGCCGAGAATAACAAGATCGTCTCATAGAGCCACGTCGGGCTCGCCGAGATGAGACTGACGGTAAAGGCTGTCAGCATCGCAGTAATGAGGAACGCCAGGTTCCAAGGATGCAGGAAGGCTTCTTTGGTATAATTAATTTCTACTTCGTTCATGCGTTCCTGAACACGTTGGGTCGAATCACGAGCCACTTTTGCCGGCAGCGTCGATTCGGCCTGAGATACGGGGAGCAACAACCCTAAGGTTTCATGCGCCCGATGGTTTTGTCCGGTAGCTTTCCCGGCGGCTTCTCCGGAGCCTCAGCATCTTCTGCCTTCGGAGCCGCAGGCTTCTTAGAGGTTTCCTTCGCGGGCGTTTTGTGTTTCGGCACTTCGGTTTTATTAACGGGGGTCTGTTGCATTCCGGAGACTAACTTCATCTGACGAAGGAGTTCCCGCGCACGCACTTTTTGGAAGTCGTCTTCGAGCGCGGCATCATCCGAAGCGGCGGCTTGAGCCTGTTCGAGTGCGATGTCGAGGCGTGCCTCACCAAGCGCCGTCTCCCGTTCCACCTTTTCCATTGCCCGATCGTGTGCCGACAGCACATCCTCTCGTCCGGCGACCAAATCCGACAGCGCCTTATTAACTTTCTTTTGCCGCTGCAATCGCTTCGCCATCTTCTTCAGCTTGTTAAGCTCGCGAAGATGCTTCTTCTCGGCTTCCTTGATCCGTTGAAATTCTTCAGGCGTCATCAGACATCAGCTTTTTGGGTGCGCGAAACAACAAAAAAGATACACGCTATCGATCACTCAGTACCCGAGCGCTGCTTTCCAATCGTCTTGGCGCCCTGTTCAGCCTGCTGTTCGGGGAGTTCGAGATCGGGCGTTTCCGCAGCCGTTTCCGGCTCGCCGACCCCCATCTCAAGCTTGAATTGCTTGACGAGTTCCGAGGCGCGAATCTGCTGGGCATCCTCCTCGATCTTCAAGCTCTCGCTGTCGATGGAGTCGAGGGCGATCTCCATGCGAGCTTCCTGCCGGGCCGTCTGCTCATTGATTCGGCCGATCATCTCATCGTGCGTCTGATCCATCCCGGCGACTTCAAACTGTTCCATCGTATCGGCAATCTTGGATTGCCACTTGGAGCGCTCATGTGCTCGGAGTGCATCCTTCGCCTCCTGAATCTTGCGTTCCTTCTCCCGCATGAACGCTTTCTTTACTTGAAGCGCTTTGTCATAAGCGGCCGAAGCATATTTTAGTTGTTCCTTCGTACGGGTGAGGGCCTCGCGCACTTGCTCCAGACGGAGCGCATATTTCTCGGCAATATCGTCGCGACCGGCCTGAATGCCCGCCTTGATCTTGGACGTCATGTCTTTGATCTCATTCTCGTATCGCCGCGCCTCTTTTTGAAGCAACATCACATTTGCTTTAACCGTGGCAATATTTTCGTTCATCTTCGGGACCTGATCGTTCATTTCCCGAATATTTTGTTCTAGGATCAAACGTGGGTCTTCAAGGGCTGAAATGGCCCCTCCGAACAGGGATTTCATCCAACGCGAAAAGCGTGACCAGACTGACATGATGGGATCGGTTGAGGTTAAACTGGCGCGAAATGTTGATTACACGAGGGAGTAATATAACGATCCTGCGGTATCACCGGATTGGTAGGCCGGCGCCGAAAAGATCTCCATTAACATACTAAACAGGCCTGTAACGAGTCTGCGCCGTCAAGGGTTCGCCCACTGACCGTCTGAAAAACGATCAAGAAGGCGCGAGGCGGGCGAAATCGGATCTTCGGTACAGGTAAAAGCCCGAGCGACAGCGTCGCGGAAGACGGGGAGTTCATCCTGCTTCTGCGTGTGCAACCGGGCTAATACTTCGCCGGGGCTTACGGGATCACCCGGCTTTTTGTTGAGAACGATGCCCGCTGCTGGATCGACGAGGTCTTCTTTGCGCATCCGCCCGGCACCCATCTTGACGGACGTCCAGCCCAGACTGAGTGCATCGATATGGGCCACGTGGCCCCGAAGGTCGTCTGGAGCCCGCACCTCGACCGCCGGGGGGGTGTCTAGTCGATCAGGATAGTACACCACCGACGAATCGCCCCCCTGTGCGGTGACGAGCGCCGCAAACTTTTCCAGCGCCACCCCCGAGGCAATGGCCGCGCGGGCCTGTTCGATCCCGGCATCGGGCGACCCGGCCGCCCCGCCAAGCCAGAGCATTTCGCCCGCCAGTGCATAGGTCACATCCATCAAATCAGGCACCTCCTCGCCGTGGAGGCACCTTATGGCTTCAGCCGTCTCGGGCCCGTTGCCGATGGCCTTGCCCAGCGGCGTCGACATCTCGGTCAGCAAAGCGACAGTGTGCTTGCCGAACTGCTCCCCGATGCTCACAAGCGTTTCCGCGAGCCGGCGGGCTTCCGCGTCGGTTTTCATGAACGCGCCCGCGCCGCATTTTACGTCGAGCACGAGCGCGTCGATTCCCTCGGCGAGTTTCTTGCTCATGATCGAGGCCGCGATAAACGGAATGAACTCCACCGTGCCCGTGACATCACGAAGCGCGTACAACTTGCGGTCTGCGGGCGCGATCTCAGCGGTCTGTCCGATCATCACCACGCCGAGTTCCTTGATTTGCCGGCGATAGACGTCGATGGAAAGATCGGTCCGGAAGCCCGGGATGGCCTCGAGCTTGTCGAGCGTACCGCCGCTGTGACCGAGGCCGCGTCCTGAGATCATGGGCACGGGTACTCCGCAAGCCGCCACGAGTGGCGCCAGGATAAGCGAGACTTTGTCGCCCACACCGCCAGTGGAGTGTTTATCTACTTTAATACCGGGCACATCCGACAGATCGAGTACGACGCCGGAATGGAGCATGGCCCGCGTTAGGGCAAAGGCTTCAGATTCGTCCATGCCGCGAAGCATAGCCGCCATTAAGAAGGCACTCATCTGGTAATCCGGCACGTCGGCCTTTGTATAGGCGGCCACGAGGGCATGAATACGCTCGGGAGAAAGTACCTGACCGTCTCGCTTTGAAATGATGATATCAACGGGATTGAAGGCTGGCATGAGATGAAGTGTTCGTTTTGCTAAGAATCTTAATTCGGAAAGATGATGGCAATTACGGTCGCGAAATCGTCCCCCACGCAACATCGTCGATTTGTATCGAAGCACCCGGAATATGGCACCTACTTTAGCAAATGACAACCAGGTGACATCACACAGAAGGAATGATACCAAATATGGATGTGTTGTTCAGGTTCGACGGGTTTTTTTAAAAAGAGGAATCCCCAGAATTAACGAATGGGAATATGCGCCAGCCGACAGAGAGATTCCTTCAGCGGCTGCACTCGAGTCGGGATTTTGCTCAATGGGCAACCATGCGGCCGGAAGAGGCATGCATTCTTGCAACCAAATCGGACACAGCTTTCAAAACCAAGAACGGGGCCACGCCAAAAGGCTGTACCCCGTCACAATTTCCGTAAATTCCGTCAATAACAACCGTCGTGAATTATTCGACGGCCATCGTAAACGGCACGGGTTCGAGCCAGCCATGGGAGTCAATCCCTCGCTTCACGACATCGAAGAAGGCATCCTGAAGTGATTTCGTGATTGGGCCGCGGCGCCCGGATCCAATCGTGTACTTATCGACCGAACGAATTGGCGTAACTTCGGCGGCCGTGCCGGTGAAGAAGAGTTCATCAGCGACGTAAAGGGCCTCGCGGGGAATCATTTTTTCCTCCACCGAATAGCCCATCTCACGTGCCATCTTAATGATAGCATCACGGGTGATTCCGGGTAAAATAGATAGCCCTACCGGCGCCGTATAGATTTTTCCGCCGCGAATGAGGAACAGGTTTTCGCCGCTCCCTTCAGCTACAAAACCCTCGGTGCTCAGCATAATCCCTTCGGTGAAACCGCCCAAAACAGCATCCATTTTTGCGAGTGCCGCGTTGACATAGTTCCCTCCGGCCTTGGCCATTGTCGGCACCTTGTTTGGCGCCACGCGCGCCCACGACGACACTTTCACATCCACGCCTTCGGCCAGCGCTTCGGGACCGAGATAAGCACCCCATTCCCATACGGCTATCATGGTCTCGACGGGATTATTAAGCGGGTTTACACCCATCGGCCCCATCCCGCGATAGACGAGCGGGCGAATGTAACAACCTTCGAGCCCGCTCTTGGCGATGGTATCCATCGTCGCGGTCTCTAGTTCATCAATTGTATACGGAATCTCCATTCGGTAAATCTTGGCCGATTCGAAGAGACGCTGTAGGTGTTCACGCAGGCGAAAGATCGCGGGTCCTTTCTGTTCGGTATTGTAACAGCGAATGCCTTCAAAAACTGATGTGCCGTAATGTAAAACATGGGAAAGGACATGAACCGTCGCGTCCTCAAATGGAACTAGCTTTCCATTAAACCAGATATCGTAATGCATCTTAAAGAGGGGTCTATTTAGGAGTATTGAACTATTTTCGCGAAACAAAGTCGTTCCATCAAACGGGATAACCCGGCCAAATGTTCGGTGTGTTTTTCTACAAGGCCCCGATTTCGGAAGCGCTTTCCGCGCACCGTGCGCTACCGATTTCGCCGTTTTCCAAATCCAAATTTGGCTATGGTCCAGAGGATTTTGGTTGAAGCTTTGATGGTCCCCGAGACGGTTCCGGTGATCTTCGAGACGCCGACGCGTTTTCGATAGGATACCGGTACCTCCGTATATCGCAATCCCGCGACGACCGCCTTGATCTGCATTTCTATGGTCCACCCAAACGTTTTGTCCTGCATGTCGAGGGCCAGGAGATCTTCGAATCGGATGGCGCGGAAAGGGCCTAGGTCCGTAAAATGTGCGTCCCAAAACAGACGCATCAGGGCACAGGCCAGGCGGTTTCCAATGAGGGCCTGCGGCAGCATCGCGCCGGGATCGCGCCGGCCCATCATGCGTGAGCCGATGACGAAGTCCGCCTCATCACGGCGGATGGGCTCGACGATCAGGGTCATCTCTTCGGGGTGATCGCTATAATCGCCATCAAGAAACACAACTACTTCGGGGTGGCGGGTCCGGGCATAGGCGATACCGGCCAGGCAGGCCCAACCATAGCCGCGGCGCGACTCGCGGAGAACTGTCGCTCCGGCTGCCCGGGCGTTTTCCTCCGTCTCATCCGTAGAGGCATTGTTCACCACTACGACCTCTTCGACCTCCGGGATGTCGCCGACCACCCGTCCGATGGAACGGGCTTCGTTGAAGGCCGGAATGATGACCATGATGCGCAAGAAGCAGCCTCGCGTATTGTGCCAAATGTGCCGAAAATAATCTTCGAAAAGGAGTGGGTGGCTTGCCCTTTTTCGCTATTGGTTCAGTTCGGGTTCCTCCCGGTGACGCGAGTTCTTACCTATGGTTTCGTTAGCCGGCATGAGGTTGATCCTATACATGTTCCTTCTGACGAATATTAGCAGGAGTAGCCGGCGGGGCCCTGGGAAAGAAAATAATTCGGAACGATCAAAGCCCCATCTCCTCAAGTACCGTCATGACACCGGATTCAAATACTTTTGCCCCACCTTGCGACGGATGGCGCACGTATTCTCCCTCCCTCCCAATTCGTCGGAGCGCATATTCCGCCTTCCGACCAATGGCCAGCGTGCGTTCAGGCCGCAACCGAATGAGTAAGGAAGCAAGGAATTCGCCCCAGACGGATACTTCCCGGTTGGTGGGGTTGCGAATGGAAAGGATTTGTCCGGGCTTGTGGGGATGCACCGGGACACTATTCCATATAAAGAAATGCGGGAAAGTAGGTTGTAGTACGCGCCAAAATATTTTAGCACTGTACTCATCGTGTGGCGTCTCTTCAAGGCTAGATGCGTCCCCATTGATGGGGAATGTTCCGTCACGCAATTGGGTTTCACTGGTGATGGGGACACCTGAGAACCGGCAGCCCCACGGCCCTGGTGCCTCGGCAAGTAGAAACAGGCGGGGTTGTATATTGAAGCAGGCCAAATATTGTCGCAAATTGGCTCGCCGGATCGCAACCGCATCGCGTCGGTCGCAGGACTCATGGCGGTCGTGATATGGGTTGAACAGTCCTGGCTGCGAAGGTACCTCGAAGAGTTGCTCTTCGCAGAGCCGCCACACGGATTCCAATAACATTTCCTTCTTCACGGCTCGATGATTGGCCACTCAAGGCACCTCCAAGATGAAAAGTATGTGGGGATCCATAAAAACCGGATCTAATGCGCCTATCGACCCCTATCAAGGACTCGGAACAGCATCTTACATGCAAACTACGACGGCGAAGAGATGGTTATTTCCTTTCAGCCACGAACCGCGCGCGCCAATTCGGGATTTCGTAACATGCCCGATATTGCAATCACCTACGTTGTACTTCCCAAAATCGCCGCTTTCATACTTTTTCTACCACTTGAACTACGAATAGCATGAACAAGGCAATTCTTCATTTCAACGACCAGGACTATGAACTACCGGTCGTTGTCGGCTCTGAGGGTGAACGCGGAATCGATATTCGGAAGCTCCGCGCCATGACCGGCAACATTACGCTCGATTCGGGCTACGGCAACACCGGTTCTTGCGAAAGCGGCATCACTTTTATCAACGGTGAAGAAGGCATCCTTCGCTATCGTGGCTACAGTATTGAGGAACTGGCGGACAAATCGTCGTTTCTTGAGGTAGCCTACCTGCTAATCAACGGCGAATTGCCTTCAATAGCCGAATTGGATCGGTTCCGCTACCGGCTGACGTACCATAGCCTGCTCCATGAGGACATGAAGAAGTTCTTCGAGGGCTTCCCGCCGAGCGCCCATCCGATGAGCGTCCTCTCCACCATCATTGCCTCCCTGTCGGCCTATTATCCCGAAACCGGAGAGCCGGCCGACAAGGACCTGAACATCATCCGGCTCTTGGCCAAGATCAAGACCATCGCCGCCTTTGCCTATAAAAAATGCATCGGGCAGCCGTACGTCTATCCCCGCAACGGCCTCAGTTATACGGGCGACTTCCTGCACATGATGTTCGCTGTTCCTTCGGAGCATTATGACGTTGACCCTGTCGTTGAGAGCACGCTCGACAAGTTACTCATCCTTCATGCCGACCACGAACAGAATTGCAGTACTTCGACGGTGCGAATGGTCGGCAGCAGCGAGGCTAATCTTTTCGCTTCTATTTCGGCGGGTGTCAGTGCGCTTTCGGGAGCGCTCCACGGCGGCGCTAATCAGGCCGTTATCAACATGCTTGAAATGATTCGGGCTGATGGCGGCGATTACAAAAAGTATATCGACAAGGCGAAAGACCGTAATTCGGGTTTCAAACTCATGGGCTTTGGGCACCGTGTGTATAAGAATTTCGACCCGCGCGCCCGCGTAATCAAGAGTTCAGCGGATCAGGTCCTGAAGCGTCTCGGCGTCGACGATCCACTTCTCGACATCGCTTTGCACCTTGAGCAAGTGGCACTCGAAGACCCCTATTTTGCGGAGCGCAAACTCTACCCGAATGTTGATTTCTATAGTGGCATTCTCTACCGGGCCATGGGTATCCCGACGAACATGTTCACCGTGATGTTTGCCATGGGGCGTCTGCCCGGTTGGATCGCGCAATGGAGGGAGATGCACAGCGACCCTGCGGGGCGCATTTACCGCCCGAGACAGATCTACGTGGGCCACAACGAGCGGGCTTATGTACCGATGGAGGCGCGCTGAGGGCTATTGGCTGATTCTCGGTGGCTGAGGGCGCGGGCTTGATGCCAAACCGCTTCGTAATTCGACATTCGCTATTGGGAATTCTCTGTTCATCGAACCCCTACCGGCCCGTCCATTTCGGCGGACGTTTTTCGAGGAAGGCTCGGAATCCCTCGAACCCGTCCTCACTTTCGAAGATGGCCAGTTGATGCACGGCTTCGCGCGCCAGTGCGTCATCAAACGTACCTTCCTGTGCCGCCAGCATAGCTTGCTTCCCTCGCCGGAGGGCCTGCGGTGATTGCACGGCGAGCGTCCCGGCAAAGTGGGCTACGGCCGCGCGAAAGCCCCCGACCGGAAAGACCCGGTTGGCGAGTCCTATGTCATAAGCACGGCGAGCATCCACGGCCTCACCGGTCAGGATCATCTCCATGGCCCGCCCGGCGCCAATGAGCCGTTGCAACGTGTACGTACCGCCACCATCCGGGACGAGCCCGACCCGTACGAACAGTTCAGCAAAGCTCGCTCGTTCTGAAGCAAGCCGGATATCGCACACGAGGGCAAGATCGAGCCCGATGCCGGCGGCCACCCCATCGACGGCTGCGATGACGGGCCAAGGGCATTCGCGGACGGCCTTCAGCGCCGGCGCATACGAACGGCTCAAAATGTGATAGGCGGCGTCGGGCGTGATGTCGGACGCGAGGGCCGCCTTGATGTCGGCGCCGCTAGAAAAAGCCCCATCGACGCCCGTAATTACGATGACGCGCGTGCCGTCGTCGACGCACGCAGCGAGGGCTTCTCCCAACCGGCGCATAGTCCGGTCATCGACGGCATTGCGCACTTCGGGGCGATTGATTGTGAGGGTACTTACCCCTTCGCTCCGGTCGATGAGCAGGGTGTCAGTCATAATCGGGGAGAGAGACGGTGAAATTGAGGGCGCGTTAGGATTAAGAAAACTCCGTCTCGGCCGGTTCCTCTTGATCAGCGAGCCAGCGTTCGGCATCGATGGCCGCCATACAGCCGGTGCCGGCGGCCGTCACGGCCTGCCGATACACATGATCCTGCGCATCCCCGCAAGCGAAGACACCCTCAATGTTCGTATACGTGGAACGAGACTGCGTCTGAATGTATCCGATTTCATTCATCTCGAGCCAGCCTCGAAAGATCTCCGTATTGGGTTTGTGTCCGATGGCCACGAAGAATCCGGTGACCGACAATGTCGACGATTCACCCGTCTTCACGTTTTCGAGCGCTAAGCCCTCGACGTCGCTTTCCCCGAGAACATCCTTGACGATGGTGTCCCAAAGCACGGTGATCTTCTCATTTGCGAGGAGGCGTTTCTGCATGATCTGGGAGCCACGCAGTTCATCGCGTCGGTGAATAAGGTAGACTTTCGAGGCGAAACGCGTGAGGAATAGGGCTTCTTCAAGGGCCGTGTCGCCTCCGCCCACGACCGCGATTTCCTCATTTCGGAAGAATGCACCGTCGCACGTGGCGCATGCCGAAACGCCGTGGCCGAGAAGCCGGTGCTCGTTTTCGAGGCCGAGATAGCGAGCGGAGGCTCCCGTCGACACGATCACGGTATCGGCAAGCAGCGGTGTTTCCTCGTCCACAATCAGCCTGAAGGGGCGCTTCGAGAAGTCCACCGCCGTCACCATACCCCACCGCAGCTCCGCACCGAAACGGGTGGCCTGTTCTTCGAACTTTTGCATCATCTCCGGCCCCATGATGCCCTCCGGGAAGCCGGGGTAGTTCTCGACATCGGTGGTAGTGGTGAGTTGCCCGCCGGGCTCCGGTCCCTGAATCACGAGTGGGTTCAGATTGGCGCGGGCAGCATAAAGAGCGGCTGTCAACCCGGCCGGGCCCGTTCCGATGATGACTACATCGCGGTATTCGGCATCGGTAAATTTGATACCTTCAAAAGCTGCCAATTGGGGATTCTGATGCATAGGGTCTCTCATTTCTTGATCATGAAGCGGAAGGCAAATAATCTACCGGCCGCCTCGGGTCACAAAAATGCCCGGAGTGAAAAACGCGGGGGGCAATTTTTCCTCTCCGGGCAAGAAAACGACCCTCGGTTCTCGAGTCAACGATTCATGTCAACGGATGCGAACCTCCGGTCCGAGTAGAAATCATGCAGGCTGCCCTACGAGGCTTTCAAGTTTACTCGAAAGCGCGCGTTTCATTGAGGGAGAGCCACCGACCATTTGATCTACCACCTGCCCATCTTTGAAAAAGAGCAGGGTGGGGATAGACCGGATGCCAAAATTCATGGCGGTTTGTGGGCTGTGGTCTACATCCACCTTGGCCACCTTGGCACGTCCATCGAATTGCTCGGCGAGCTGTTCGACCACCGGGGCAATCACCCGACACGGCCCACACCATACGGACCAGAAGTCCACGAGCACGGGCACATCCGAGTTCAACACTTCCTCTTGAAAATTACTGTCTGTCACAGTCACATATTTGGCTTCCTGTGCCATAGTGTCACTCTCCTTTATTTTAAATAAACCAGTTGTTCAGGCAATCAACCGGGCCTTAGACCGCTATTAGACGGCCCTGTTTCCGGCGCATTCTTACGGGGTTCAAAGCAAGGTCCGTACCAAAGGGGACCTCTGCCACGAATGGTACCGCATTATTTCATCATGGCGGGAATGGCTGTCTCGTACGGCACGGCCAATTCAGCACCGGGCAGACCGATAACCTCCCGACCATTCACGGAGACGTTGAGGCCCCCAGACGTCACGACGCCGATCAATTCTGCCCGAACTGCTCGCCCGTTGAGCATCGTCGTCACAGCCTCCGCTCTCTCTGGCGATGTCGTAAAGATGATGCGGGATTGCACTTCTCCAAACAGGACGGCATCAAGTCGTTCATCCTTACTTTGCAGCGATACCTTCATCCCGAGTTCATCGGAGAAGAGCACACTTTCAGCCAGACACACGGCCAAACCGCCATCGGATATATCGTGGGCGCTGTGTACGAACCCAGCGCGAATGAGGTCCACCATGGCATCCTGTACGGCAGTCTCCTCGGCCAGCTCGAAGTGCGGCGCATCGCCGGCTGTGGTGTGGTGGAGAAAGGCCAGGTATTCCGAGCCACCGAGGTCGTTGCGGTGTTGCCACGCGGCAGGGGTAAGCAAAAACACGCTGTCGCCCTCCGCCTTCAGATCCGCCGTCGTCGCGTGGGCCGAGAGGTCTTCGACGAGGCCCAGCATCCCGATGGTGGGGGTGGGGAATACGGCGCCGTCGGGATTTTCATTGAAAAAGGAGACGTTTCCGCCCGTCACCGGCGTGCCAAAGGCCCGACAGGCCTCACCTATCCCACCGACCGCTTCTTTGAAAACCCAGTACACATCCGGTTTATACGGGTTACCGAAATTGAGGCAGTTCGTGATCGCGAGCGGCCGTGCGCCCGCGCAGACGACATTGCGGGCAGCCTCGGCCACGGCGATTTGCCCGCCTTTGCGCGGATTTAGATAGACATAGCGCCCGTTGCAGTCTGTCTTGACGGCAAGCGCCTTCTCGGTCCCTTTGAGGCGCACAACGGCGGCATCAGTAGGGCCGGGCCCCGACACGGTATTGGCGCGCACCATCGTATCATACTGTTCGAAGACCCATCGCTTCGAGGCGATATTGGGCGAGCCCAGCAGTTTGAGCAGCGCTTCACCGGCGCGAGCGGGCACAAGATCCGGGATCACTTCAATATCAAATGCCACCGTCTCATCGAGATAGGCGGGCCGGCGTGTATGGCGGTGATAGACGGGTGCGCCGCCGCCAAGGACGAGGTGTTCGGCCGGCACGTCGGCTACAAGCGTGCCGTGCCAGTAGCCCTTCACGCGTCCGTCGTTTGTGACCTCGCCGAAGCAAACGGCGTGAAGGTCCCATTTCTCAAAGATGGCTTCGAGTTCTGCTTCGCGGCCTTTTTCACAGACGATGAGCATGCGTTCCTGGCTCTCGGAGAGCATCACCTCGTACGGTGTCATGCCTTCTTCGCGCATGGGCACCCGGTCGATGTGGAGGATCATGCCGCTCTCGCCTTTGGCGCTCATCTCACAAGAGGAACACGTGATCCCCGCGGCGCCCATGTCCTGTATCCCGACGACCACGCCGCTCCGGATGACTTCGAGAGAGGCTTCGAGGAGGAGTTTTTCGGTGAAGGGATCGCCAACCTGTACGCTCGGACGCTTGGCTTCGCTGGCCTCGGAGATTTCTTCGGAGGCGAATGTGGCCCCGTGGATGCCGTCGCGCCCCGTCGCCGAGCCGACGATATAGACCGGATTGCCGGCCCCCTCGGCCGTAGCCGAAGCCGTCTCACCCACTTTAACCACACCGACGCTCATCGCATTGACAAGCGGGTTGCCTTCATAAGCGGGATCGAAATACACCTCACCGCCGACGGTTGGGACACCGAACGCATTGCCGTAATCACCGATACCCCGCACGACGCCGTCGAGGAGAAAGCGCACGCGCGGATTGGATAGCGGCCCGAAGCGGAGCGAGTTGAGTGAGCAGATGGGCCGGGCGCCCATCGTGAAGATGTCGCGCTGGATACCTCCGACGCCAGTGGCTGCGCCTTGATAAGGCTCCACGGCCGAGGGGTGGTTGTGGCTCTCGATCTTGAACGCCACGGCCATTCCATCACCGATATCGACGAGGCCCGCATTTTCCTCGCCCGCGCCGACGAGGAGGGCCTCCCCATCCCGCGGCAGCGTCTTGAGCAGAGCGATGGAGTTTTTGTACGAGCAGTGCTCGCTCCACATGACCGAATAAATGCCGAGTTCGACAAAGGTGGGGGTGCGCCCGAGTTCGTCGAGGATCCAGCCGTATTCTTCGTCAGTGAGGCCGTGTTCACGGGCGAGTTCGGGGGTAACTTCGGGTTCGATGAGGGTGGTCATGACATTAGGGCATGCGGGCGTGACGGGCGGATTCATAAAATACAAAAGGCCCCCGACCTTTTAGATGAAGATCGGGGACCTTGGCGCGAAGCGTTTGTCAATTCCCGTTATGTGCCCATGCTACGTTTCCATGCCTGCATCAAGAATACGGGTGAGCGGTGACCTTCTTCATTTCGATGGACCGTATCGGCACAGCTATTTGGTCAGGAGCATCGTGCGGCTCTGCATCGCCGCGCCGACGGTGAGCCGATACACGTAGAGTCCACTGGCCAGATTCGCCCCGTCGAACCGGGCCGTGTACCGCCCTTGCTCTTGTCGCCCATCTACCAGCACAGCCACGCGTCGGCCCATCAAGTCGAAGACTTCGAGACGCACCTCGGCGGCCTCGGGTAATTCATATCGGATCGACGTCACCGGGCTAAACGGCTCGGGATAGTTGCCCAGCAGCCGGGGCTTCTCTACCGGCGCAACGACCACGGACTTCACCTGTGCAACCCGCTGCATCGAAGGCGCTGCCGTGGTCCCCACCGTGATGCCTTCAATATCTAGCGTGAAGCCGGGCTGTATCGCCGCGAGCATGAAGCGGGACTCGCTCAGTGTCGTCCGCGCGAGATTGGTGGCATCTGGAATGATGCGCAATTGTCCGGACCGGCCGTTGCGCTGTATGGCGGCCATAAAGCCATCCCAGCCCTGTCCTGCCTGTGTCGCCCGCCCAAAGCCTTCGAGGGTGATACCCTTCATGCCGAACCGAAACCCGTCAGCGACCGATAACTCCTTCAACACCTGCCCGTTACTGACCATCTGCAGCGTGAAGGTGTCCCATCCGGTATCCGGGCCGGCATCAATGGTAAAGAAGGTGCGGTCGCCGACACCTTCTATTATCCAACGCCATAGCGAATCACATCGAAACGCATCAACCGTTCCGGCGAGGCCCCACTCCAGCACGTCTCCGTTTCCCAAGTCCAGCGGAGCGATATCCATAAAGAAGTCCTCCGTGCCATCGGGCAAGTCGGTCGAGACGCCGTCTTCTCCGCTCGACCCGATGTTGGACACCGTCATCGTACCGGGGTCGAGGGTGAGAAGCGGGTTGCCGAGGCCGTGGTGCTCCAGGCCGAACTTCCGGACGGAGGCATCGACGAGCACGCCCTCCATCATATGGCGCGGGATAGCGTGAAGCGTGGTAATATATTTCGGCACCTTGCTCGTGTTCTGAGGGATGATGAGCAATCGGTCGCCCATGACCGTCTTGCTCGACCCACGCACCTTGAATGGGACCGAGATCGCCAGGGTGAGTTCATAGCCCACCGCCGGCTGCCCAGCACGCCTGGGACCCGCCCCACCGAAGCTACCATCACCGGCCAACATCAGGTCGTGCAAATCGCATAATTGACCAAGTCCTTCAGCGCTATCGATCCAGGCAATCGTGGGGGGGTTGGGAAAAGGAAACGGACCGGGCGGACTGGGGTCGGGGCCCGGGTCGACGATGACCGTATCTACGGCCGTCTCGTCCCCGTTATAGACGATAATCTGAATGGAGTCATCACCGAGTTCCGGGAAATGGACGCCGACGCCGATCCCTTCACCCACGCCATCCTCGGGGTCCAGTTCATCGGTAAAGTCAACGATGCCTACGTCATACGGTGTAGCATTGGCGTCATCCTTGCCTTCCCACACGAAGGTGAAGCCCTGGTCGAGGACAAAGGTAGTCAGGTCCGGCGTTCCATTGGTCACGGAGATGCCTTCGCTTTCGCCCGGGTCAACAACGGCGCCGCTACCGTCGTCCTCCTCGCCGGTGAGGCAAATGTAAAGCGAGTCCTTCCAGTTGGCGATCCCGGACAGGCCCTCTTGTTCCCACTGCATAGCGGCCCAACGCAGCGAGTCCACTTTGTCACCCGGGCCGGGTTGTGCCCATGCGGATCCGATCCCCAGAAGCGCAACGAACAACAGGAGCGCCACCGATCTTACGGCCCTTTTTTCTTTCCAGGTCTTAATCATGTCTTAATCCTCCTGACGAATCTGTTTGAAAGCAATAGGCGGGTACTTTCTGTTAATCGCGACACTTCACCGCTTTAGGGGACATCAACCTTGAAATGATATTCCACCACTCCCGAAATCCGCGTGTTTTCGTGCCTCGCTATGCCTATGTTTGTAAAGAGCTAATAACGATTAATCATTCGCTCGCATGTTACCACCGGGCCAGGTCACGCAGTGGTTAATGAAACTTCAGGCCGGCGAGGAGGCGGCGCTGGATCACCTGATGCCGTTGCTCTACGAAGAGCTTCGAGGGATGGCCCGGCAGCACCTGCGCCGCGAGCGCCCCGGGCACACGCTCAACCCCACGGCCCTGGTCAACGAAGTCTACCTGAAGCTGGCCCGGCAGCGGCAGATCGAAGCGGCGCACCGAACTGAATTCCTGGCCATTGCCGGTGGCACGATGCGCCGAATCCTGGTCGATTATGCCCGGACCCGGAAGCGGCTCAAGCGTGGCGGCGGCCAGGCACCCCTCCCCCTCGACGAAGTCGCGTGTTTCCTGACCGACGCCGAGGCGGACGAAGTGCTGGCCCTCGACGAGGCTGTGGAACGCCTCGCCGGCATCGACCCACGCGGCAGCCAGGTGGTGCAATACCGTTTCTACAGCGGGCTCACCGTAGAGGAGACGGCCCAGGTACTCGGCGTCTCCACGCGGACCGTCAAACGTGATTGGCTGGCCGCCCGGGCCTGGCTACGTAAGGAAGTCGCCCGCGACCTCAGCCTGTGACTGCCATGGACGAACAATACTGGACCCGCATACGTGCCCTGTTCCTCGACGCGCTCGAACGCCCCCCGGAGGAGTGGGCCGCTTTCCTGGCGGACGCCTGTGCCGGCGACACACCCCTCCGGCAGGAAGTCGAGGCGCTGCTCGCGGCCCACGACGAGGGGCACGCGCTCGCCCTCGAAAACCGGCTCCTGACGGATACGGAGAGGCCGGATACGGACGCCTTTCTCGGCGCCCGCATCGGCCCCTATCGCCTCTTGCAACAGATCGGCGAGGGGGGTATGGGCACCGTCTATCTGGCCGAACGGGCGGACGGGCAATACCGGCAACAGGTGGCGCTCAAACTGGTGCGTCCTGGTCTCCGAGGCGAAGGCGTGCTTCGGCGCTTCCGGGTGGAACGGCAGATCCTGGCACGCCTCACCCATCCCCACATCGCCCGCCTCCTCGACGGCGGCATGACCGAGGACAAACAACCGTACCTCGTCATACAGTACATCGAGGGGCTGTCCATCACCACCTATTTCGACGCCCACTGCCTCTCGATCGAAGACCGCCTGTGCCTCTTCCGCACGGTGTGCGATGCGGTCCAATTCGCCCACCAGAACCTCGTCGTCCACCGCGACCTGAAGCCGTCGAATATCCTGGTGACGAAAGACGGCACGGTGAAACTGCTCGACTTCGGCATTGCTAAGCTGCTGGATGCGGAGGACCTCGGTGTGACGATGGCGGAGACGCATTCCGAGGTGCGAGTGATGACGCCGGCCTACGCCGCCCCCGAGCAGGTGCGGGGCGAGGCCGTCACCACGGCCACCGACGTGTATGCCCTGGGCATCCTCCTGTATGAACTGTTGACCGGGCACCGCCCCTACCGGCTCGCCGCGCGAACCCCCGCCGACATCGAGCGCGTCATCTGCGAAGAAGCACCGACCCGGCCCTCGACGGTCATCACCACCGTGCAGGAGATCGCACGCGACGACGGCCGGCTGGAACAGGTTACGGCGGAACAGGTGAGCGCCGCGCGGGGCACCCAGGTGGCCCGGCTCCGCCGACGGCTCCGGGGCGACCTGGACAATATCGTGATGAAGGCCCTGCGCAAGGAACCGGCCCGCCGGTACGGCTCGGCGGAACAACTGGGCGAAGACATCGGCCGCCACCTCGACGGCCGGCCGGTGCTTGCGCAGAAAGACACCGTGGGCTATCGGATGGGCAAGTTCGTCCGACGCCACCGCATCGGCGTTGCCATGACAGCGGTGCTGGTGGTGCTACTTCTGGGCTTCAGCATCGTCACGGCACAGCAAGCCCGCGAGTTGGCCCGGGAACGGGATTCCGCCGAACTCGAACGTGACAGGGCCGAACAGGTCGTACAGGTGCTGGTGAACCTGTTTGAGACCTCCGACCCGACCAAAGTCCCGGGGGGCGATACCCTTCGCATAGCCACCTTCCTCGAACGGGGTAAAACCAAGGTGCTCGAGGATCTGGCGGATCAGCCTGAAACACAGGCGCGGATGAAACAGGTACTGGCGAATATGTACCGGGCACGCAGCCAGTTCGCAGAGGCCGGGGCGTTGCTCAGGGAGGCACTCGAACAGCAGCAGGCGCTGAAGGGCGAAAACGACCCTGCGGCAATTGCCATGTATCACGACCTGGCGCGTCTGACGGAACAGACCGGCCATCGCGATTCGGCGCGTGTAATGTTTCGGGTCTCGCTCACCCGGCATCGCAAACTTTACGGCAAGACCCACGCCAGCGTAGCCATCGCGATGAGCGATCTGGCCCGCGTGCTACCGGACGACGAAGAAAAAAGCCGGCTCCTTCACGAAGCTATCGAGATTCAACAGTCGGCCCCGCCCGAAGATCTGGCTGCAAGCCTCAACAATTTAGCCATCTATTATTATCATCGTGACAAACTGGATGAAGCCCGCCGTCGTTATCTGGAAGTCCTCGACCTGTTGGTTCCTCTTTACGGCGAAGGACACCCCCACGTCCTTGCGGTAATGAATAACCTCGCTGTGGTTTATGTCCGGCTGAGCGACCTCGAAAAAGCTGAAACGATCTACCAACAAATCCTCGTTCAACGACGCCTCCTTTACGGCGAGGCCTCTATGCCGGTAGCGAACAGCCTGAATAATATCGGAGGTGTGAATGCCCGAAGAGGCCATTATGCGCAAGCCGAAGAAGCCTATCGGGAAGCGCTCGCCATGCACCTGCAATTGGTTGGCCCGGACCACTGGCGTACAGCCAACACGGCCCGGAATGTCGGGCGTATCCTGGAACTCCAACAGCGTTACGATGAAGCCTTGCCATTTTTTGAGCAGTCTATCCCTGTCTTCGAGCGATCATTCGGGGCAAACAAGCGTTCGGCAGCGTATATGAGGGGGCAACTCGGGATGATCCTGCTCCGCCTGGGTCGAACGGACGAGGCGCGCCGTATGGTCGCAGAGGCGCTCCGCATGATCCGCGAAGATGTACCGGCCCAGGGCCACTCCAAACTCGCTGATGCGCAACTGTGGATGGGCCGCGTGTTGTTGGAAGTGGGGGACGCCCCGGCAAGCGAACCCTTCTTGCGGGATGCCCTGTCTTATCGCACGTCCACGCTTGCACCAACCGACCCGGCCATCGCGGAAGCCCAATGTGAACTGGGACAGGCACTCGCGGCCCAGGGACGCTTTACAGATGCCGAAAACCTGCTCCTTAGTGGCTTCTCGCGCTTTCGAACGTGGGGCCTGGCCGATGCCGTCGTTGTCGAACAAACGCGCCGGGCCATCATCGACACGTATACGGCCCTCGGGCAACCGGAGAAGGCCGACGCTTATCGGCACGCACCTGAATCGGAAGCGAGATCAAACGGATAGTGTGCCGGCGACCGGTTATTCCGGAGGCAAAGAGCGAATGTCTCCGAGCGTTTCGAATCGAAAAAACAAAAAAGCCCTGTCACCGGAAAGGCAACAGGGCTTAAAAAAAGTGATCTCGGCAACGACCTACTCTCCCACCACGAGGGCAGTACCATCGGCGCTGCGGGGCTTAACGACTCTGTTCGGAATGGGAAGAGGTGGACCCCCCGCGCAATAGTCACCGAGATCAATATTGCTGACGATCTTCCCCAACCCATACGGATCGCGTCAGATCGTCTGACATGATGAAAGTTCTGTAGCGCATATCGAAGGCATCGTGCCTATCGTGCGTCCTGGAAAGATGGTGTGCTTAAAATAAAAAAGAATAAGTCTAACGGGTAATTAGTACGGCTCGGCCCACATGTCGCCATGCTTACACCTACCGCCTATCAACGTCCTCGTCTTGAACGACCCGTAGGGGAGACCTCATCTTGCGGAGGGCTTCGTGCTTAGATGCCTTCAGCGCTTATCCCATCCGAACGTAGCTACCCTGCGATGCAGCTGGCGCCACAACAGGTACACTAGAGGTTCGTCCACTTCGGTCCTCTCGTACTAGAAGCAGATCCGCGCAAGTCTCCTGCGCCCACAGCAGATAGGGACCGAACTGTCTCACGACGTTCTGAACCCAGCTCGCGTGCCGCTTTAATGGGCGAACAGCCCAACCCTTGGGACCTTCTTCAGCCCCAGGATGCGACGAGCCGACATCGAGGTGCCAAACCTCCCCGTCGATGTGAACTCTTGGGGGAGATCAGCCTGTTATCCCCGGCGTACCTTTTATCCTTTGAGCGACGGCCCTTCCATTCGGAACCGCCGGATCACTAAGCCCAACTTTCGT
>Ga0114931_10002050_pt1 | contig 25693 bp, 18 predicted proteins | sample 2SBtaG_FD_89579 | JGI IMG/M metagenome (GOLD analysis project Ga0114931, IMG submission 89579) | Deep subsurface microbial communities from Kolumbo volcano to uncover new lineages of life (NeLLi) - 2SBTROV14_V59a metaG | ecosystem: Environmental > Aquatic > Marine > Volcanic | place: Kolumbo... | reverse complement strand
GATTTCACACCTCACTTACCGCGCCGCCTACGCACCCTTTAAGCCCAATAATTCCGAATAACGTTTGGACGGTTCGTGTTACCGCGGCTGCTGGCACGAACTTAGCCCGTCCTTCCTCTGAAGATAGGTCAACACAAGGGGATAGCCCCAAGTGATTTCCTCCCAACTGACAGCGGTTTACAACCCGAGGGCCTTCATCCCGCACGCGGCATTGCTCGGTCAGGCTTTCGCCCATTGCCGAAGATTCTCGACTGCAGCCACCCGTAGGTGTCTGGGCAGTGTCTCAGTCCCAGTGAGACGGGCCACGCTCTCACGCCCGCTATGCATCATCGCCTTGGTAGGCCTTTACCCCACCAACAAGCTAGTATAACGCAGTCTCCTCCCAGGGCGGAATCACACCTTTGATCCACTTCTTTTGAGGGAAATAGATGTTATCCGGTATTACCTGCAGTTTCCCACAGCTATTCCGGACCCCGGGGTAGATAACTACGCGTTACTCTCCCTTTCGCCGCTTTCCATTTTAGAAATCAACCGAAGCGTCAAACTAAAACTTCTCGCTCAACTTGCATGCCTAATCCATGCCGCCAACGTTCATTCTGAGCCAGGATCAAACCCTTCAGTTAAGTATATGCATCAACCGGGAACCGCTTTTCCATAGGTTCAACCCATAGGGAAGGAAATAGAGAATCGCAGAGCCCAGCTAAAGAGCCACTTTTTTTCTAGGTTCGAACTAGCTAGCTAAAGGCTAACAGCGACTGCCACAACCTAGCTTGAAAGGCCAGCTTTATTGAAAAAACCAGCTTCTCGAGCCGCCGTGGCAGCCAACAGAAAACCCCTAGCACAATTCTAAAGTACAGTCTTGTGCTGGCATTCAAGGCTATCCGTTCAAGGGAATGGACAGCCCCGAATAAATAAAATTAAAAGAGGTCACTCACCAAATTGTCAAAGATCGCATTTATCCGGTCCGTGCTATTTTGGCCTTTTACTTGCCTACTGGCAAGCGCCCTCCCTCAAGGTTCAGCAAAGGGGGCGAGCAGGGGTCAAAAAAACACGCTCAGGCTCTGGTGTTTCCATCAGGGCCAGTGGAGACCCGCAATTCTAGCAATCACCACCAAGCTGTCAACGGCTGCCATGGTAGAAATATAAAATTTTATGTTCTTGCTTCACGCCGACGATGTCCGGCCAATATCCTGGTTAACAGCTATGAACTGGCGGGGTAGGCTATTGGGGCAGCCGAAAATTGACTTCCCGGTTCTCCGTGGGACAGAAACCAGACCATGAGGCCCGGGAATGAAGGAATAATGGAATAAATAGCACTTCCAGCATTCCATGAACCCAGCGTTCAAATACCGCCAGTATCTGTTATCGGCGAGTGAAATTTGAAAGTTAATAATCGGTCGCTCCTTGGACAATCGTGATCTTGGAGCAGCCATTTGAAAGGCGACTATTTTTATGCCATGCCGAGGAGTCCGCGGAGCGACGACCATCAAGGGGAACGAAAGGGAAGAAATTCTGCAGGCTACTCGTCAGTTGCTGGCGCTGATCATCCGTCGCAATGGCATGGAGCCCCAGGATGTGGCCAGTGCGATCTTTACGACAACCCGAGATATCAATGCCGAGTTTCCAGCATTGGCGGCTCGCCAACTCGGCTGGATTGAAGTCCCCTTGCTGAGCGGTCATGAGATGGCCGTTGTGGGGAGTGTTCCTCTTTGCATCCGAGTGCTGATCCACTGGAATACTGAAAAGAGCCAGAGCGAGATACAGCATGTCTATATCCGTGACGCCAAGCGACTGCGGCCTGATCTTTCCAAGCTCCCGGTTGTTGACTGGAAGGAGTTGGAAGAGTGGATTCGCGAGCAAATGCGCTGAATATTTGTGCGGATAAGAGCCGCTTCCGCTGCCAAACGAATCTTTGAGAATTGCTGCCCGCTAAGGCTGTCCCCCGCGACCATCGTACCGCAGGAATTGTCAAAGTTCGGCTTGGCCAGACCCAGCGGCTTGGCCAGATCCTCCAATTGCCAAACGAATCTTTGAGAATTGCTGCCTGCTAAGGCTGTCCCCCGCGACCATCGTACCGCAGGAATTGTCAAAGTTCGGCTTGGCCAGACCCAGCGGCTTGGCCAGATCCTCCAATTGCCAAACGAATCTTTGAGAATTGCTGCCCGCTAAGGCTGTCCCCCGCGACCATCGTACCGCAGGAATTGTCAAAGTTCGGCTTGGCCAGAAAGGTGCCGAAGAGAGGATTTGAACCTCCACGCCCATTACGGGCACTAGATTCTGAGTCTAGCGCGTCTGCCAATTCCGCCACTTCGGCTAAAGTGCAACCATAAACCATGCCACATTGGCACCAAAATGGCAAGAGGGCCTAAAGGATCCAATGCTAAATATTATACTTGGGGCTAACTGTGCATGCGGGGTATCGATTCACCGGGGGCAATAATTTCTGCTTCCAACGTGGCCAGTACATCAAGCCGTTTCAGCACTTCCTTTTCTGGGCCAAAGTCCATGGCCAGCCGCAGGTAGGTGCTGTGATGGCGTGCTTCCGATTCGAACAGGCCATGGTAGAAATCAGCCAATTCCAGGTCTGGCACGGCCCGCTTGCGAACGTGGTCGGCCAGCCGCTGGAAACGTTCGCAGGAGCGTGCCTCGATCAGCCCGGCCACCAGCAGCCGATCGACGGCTCGAGCAGGCTCCTGCTTACGAACCAGGTCATTCAGCCGGCGTCCGTACTGGCCCGGTTTCAGGCGTCGGAAACGAATGTTTCGCTTTTTTAACAGATCGAGGACCAGATGGAAATGAGCCAGTTCCTCATTGACAATTTTGGTCATTTCCCAGCACAGGTCGAGATTTTCAACGTATGCAAAAATCAAATTGAGCGCGGTGCCAGCCGCTTTTTTCTCGCAGTGGGCATGGTCGATGAGCATCTCCGCCAGGCTTTCATCAACCTGAGCGAGCCAGCGATCCGCGGTGAGAGATTTCAAGTGCAACATGATGGCGGATGTGAGATGGGTGAGGGAGTCAAGGCATGCATGCAACATACATATTTTCCGGGACGTATTCGATCGCACAGACACAAATGGACGTGCTAGCCATAATAAGCCCGTTCCGCGTACGTAATCAAATGCGTCTGTTCGCGGGAAGATAGCATAGCGACCAGAGTATCCTGGTCTTTCCGCCCACTGCAATCGAGAAGGAGCCCGATATGCGAAAAAAGAGTTCTGTCAGAAAATTGTCAGGGATTGTGGTTATGTTCCTGCTGGGAGTCCATTCGGCCCTCTGCCTGGCTGGTGCTAAGGAGTCGGTGGGGCAAAATTGGCCCGCTGCAAAACGTGTTTCGATTGACCGGATCAATCATGCCGGATGGGATGGGTTGTTGCGTAAATATGTCGATTCCCAAGGGATGGTGAACTATTCGGTCTGGCACCAATCCCGGCAAGACCGCCTCGCATTGGATCAGTACTTAAAGCATCTGTCACAAGCCGACTTGCACCAGCCAGCTTCGCGCGAAGCTCAGTTGGCGTACTGGATCAACGCTTACAATGCGCTCACAATCGAGGGGATTCTGCGGGTCTATCCGACCTCCAGTATTCGCAACCATACGGCCAAGGTGTTTGGCTACAATATTTGGGATGATCTGTTGCTGACCGTCGGAGATCGCTCTTTTTCGCTGAATCAGATGGAACACAAAGTATTGCGGAAAATGGGGGATCCGCTGGTGCATTTTGCAATTGTTTGTGCGTCTATTGGTTGCCCGCCCTTGTTGAATCAGGCCTACATGGCCGCCCAGCTTGATGCGCAACTGACGGCCAATGCAAGCCGTTTTTTCGCGAATCCGCAAAAGTTTCGCTACGACGTTTCGCGCCGTCAGCTTGAGGTGTCGCCTATCCTGCAATGGTTTGCCGAGGATTTTGGTGCCAATCAGGCAGCGCAAATGCGTACCATCGCAAAGTTCCTGCCGGATCAGGCGGCTCAGAGTTTGGCTGCCAGTGGAACCGCTTCGGTGAGGTACCTGGGGTACGATTGGAAACTTAACGATCAGGCGACGCAGCAGCGGCGGCGCTGATTTCGCCGCCCCAACGTAAAATACCTCACACACAGACAAGTCCGGTCAGGCCGATACCAACACCGCGTGTGGAATGAACCCTGCACGGGTTGTAACATGGAACAAAGTTACCGGAGTAGAAAGGATTCTTGGCGATGCACCTGAAAACGTGTTTATGGGTGGTGGGGCTGCTGAGTGCGGCTGTGTTGAGTGGATGTCAGACCGCGGGGGGAGGATGTGCTGGCGATTCCTGCGGTAGCTGTGCCGGCGGTTCCTGCAGTGCCGGAGTAGGTGCTCCGAGCCAACCGGCGGCTGCTCCCAATGGTTATGCGGCACCTCCCAGTGGAGGGAGATTCAGTGGGTCGGGCAGCCGTTAATCGGATCGGTACCGATTGCATGAACACGCTTTCGCTAGTAGGCTGCTGGCCATTTACGGCTACAATAACTAGTGGTTTTTGCCATTGGCTCACAAACGAGTAGATCGGCGTGATGATTCAGGGCGCGATGCGGCCAGATGAGGTGGCGGTGGTCATCCCCGCTTTTAACGAAGAACAGGCTTTGCCCCTGGTGTTGCGAGATTTACCACCGGTTGGGTGTGTGATTGTAGTGAACAATGGTTCCACCGATCGTACCGCGGAGGTGGCTGAGCAAGCAGGAGCGGTGGTGGTGACCGAGCCTCGACGAGGTTACGGTTCGGCGTGCCTTGCTGGGCTCCGCGCGCTGGGACAACGTATTGACGCCGGTCAGGCGGCTCCACGTGTGGTGGCGTTTGTCGATGCCGACTATAGTGATCACCCCGATCAACTGACCGAACTCGTCAGGCCGATCCTGGCGGACCAGGCCGATTTTGTGCTAGGTTCGCGACTTCTGGGGCAGCGCGAGACGGGCGCCATGCCGCCCCAAAGCCGCTATGGAAATCGGTTGGCATGCTGGTTGATGAAGTGGCTGTTCGACGCCGATTATACCGATCTGGGCCCATTTCGGGCGATCAGCTATCCGCATTTACTGCAGCTTGAAATGGCCGACACGAATTTCGGCTGGACGGTCGAAATGCAGATTAAAGCGATCAAGAAGAAATTGCGAATTCTGGAACTTCCGGTCCGCTACCGGTGTCGCATTGGTGCTAGTAAAATCAGCGGTACATTGCGTGGTAGCGTGGCCGCCGGTAGTAAAATTCTCTACACCATCGCCAGATATGGTGGCTGGCGGCAGGCAGACAGGTCGCCCGCGGGCAGACCAATCGATGGGGCTGCCAAGTGAGGGGCCGCCAAATGACAGCCGTAAAAGGAGAAAACGGAAAGCAAAAAGTGGAGAGCGGGGAGCCACCATGGGGCAGGTGAGCTTGGCAAAAAGGCCTGCCCTGTTGTGGACGCTGGGTCTGGTGAGCCTGCTCTGCTACCTGGCGATAGCCTGGCTGAGCCGCCAGTTTGGACAGGAAACGCTGCCGAAAGGGCGGCCGACGCTCTGGGTGCTGGCCTGGTTTGGCCTGGCGTTTCTGTGTTACTGGGTGGCGCTCGTGCTGGTTCTGCGCATGCCGCCCTGCCGACACTTGTTGGTGGGCATTTTTCTTTGCTCGGCCTTGTTCCGGGCCGTGCTGTTGCCGACGGTGCCAATTCATGAAATTGATATCTACCGATATATGTGGGATGGCGCGGTCTTGGCCGAGGGCATCAGCCCCTACCGGTTTTCTCCCCAGCAAGTGCGTGATGCCCTCAAAGATCGGCCCGTGGCCGATCCGGAGTTGAGACGGCTTGTTGGACGCTGCGACCGGAGCCCCTCGTTGGCTGCCGCGCTGGCTCGGGTTCACTACGGCGAGTTGCCCTCGCCCTACCCGATCGTCAGCCAGGCGGTTTTTACGCTGGCAGCCCATTGGACCCCCGATTCGGCCTCATCCGAGGTGCGTTTGGTCATCATGAAGGAACTGCTGGTGGCTTTCGATTTGGCCACACTGCTGGTAGTGGTGTTGCTGTTGGGGGAAACGGGACGCAATCCCACATGGTGCCTGGCTTACGGTTGGTCGCCATTGGTGCTCAAGGAAATCGCCGGTAGCGGGCATCTGGATTCGATTGCTATTTTCCTGACTACCTTGGCGATTTGGCTGCTGGTGAGGACGAGTCTCAGGCTTGCCAGCGCGGCTCCTGCCAGACGTTGGGTGGGAGTTGTGGGAGTGGGGGCCGTATTGGCTCTGGCCATCGGTGCGAAGCTCTATCCCTTGGTGTTGGTGCCTCTGTTTGTCATGGTTTGGTGGCGCCGGTTTGGCTGGCTTTGGGCCAATGGCGGGCTGGCCGTGGTGACGATCGTTTCCGGCCTGCTGCTGGGTCCTCTGCTATTGCCGGCCCGTGGCATGGTGATGGAGGAAAAGGTTGCCCAATCCAGCGCTGCACCCAGCCGGCATGACCAGGCAGGAACGGGCAATCTGGCGAGAACGGTTTCCTTGCCCGGGCCGCCTTTGCCGGCCGATCCGCAAGCAGGCATTCGCGAGTTCCTCAAGCATTGGGAGATGAACGACCTGCTCTATCTGGTGGTTCTGGAAAATTTGCGCTCGCAGGCGGGCGTGGAGTCACGCGCCCGGCCATGGTTTGTTTTGCTGCCGGATGCCTGGTCCCAGGCGATTGTGGAACGATGGTCGAAGTTGGTTGGCTGGGCACACGGGGTTGTCGTGGGCGAGGCCGGCCGGCCAGATGGGTACGCTCCCGTGACGGCCGGACAGGGCAAGGAGAATTTGCCAGCGCCGGGGCTGGCGCTGCGGGATGCTTCCTTTCTGTTGACTCGTGTGGTGCTGGGCCTGTGGGTGGTGGCGATCGCTTGGGTGCTGGCGGTTCGGTGGACGAGGCCAGGCCAGGAGCCGGTCGCCTGGTGCCGGGCAGCGATGCTCTCGCTGGCCTGGTTCTGGATGTTGTGTCCCACGCAAAACCCATGGTACTGGTGTTGGGTTGTGCCGTTGTTGCCCTATGCGCGTTACCGGGCCTGGCATGCCGTTGCAGCGTGCACCTTGTTGTACTACTTGCGGTTCTGGCTATCGTCTCACTTTCCCGATCCTCCGGTGGCCGGCACGCCCTACGATGGAGAGAATTTTTTCTATTTTGTTATTGTCTGGCTGGAATTTGCACCGTGCCTGCTGTGGCTGTTTCTGGAGTGGTTCGCATTCTTTCGGTCTTCAGAGTTAAGAGTTGAGGGTTGAAGGTTGAGAGTTTTTGGGCTGGGGAAAGTTTTGTGTGACAAATCTTACAGACCTTGTGGCTTGGACAGGAATAGAATGAAAACATAGTGGTTCCAGGATGGCCCCAGGATGCCAGGATACCAGGATGCCAGGATGGTCGATGAAGCCTACTCGGGTGGCTCGCTCGCAGTTAAAGACGTCGGTCCCGGGCGGCTTATCGTCTTGGGCCCTCTGGGAGCCGAGTGACGGGGGGCCGAGTGACGGGGGCCGAGTGACAATTTGGCAGTGCTGGGACATGCCAAAAAAGCACTTCCCTTCGTGACCCCCTTTATGACACCCCCATTGATGACACCCCCCTTTATGACCTTTGAGGTGCCGTGGTTGGCGGTGACCCCCAACCCCCATTGCAGTCCATGGACCGCACAGCCATGCGACTGCGCCGTCAGCCACGCACCTATTTTCCGGTCTTTTTCTGTAAGCGTTCACGGAAGAAGCGATTGGTAAGCTCCGCTACGAGCGATTCCTCCATTCCCAGCCGAGCCGCCGTATCCTTCCTGGTTTCCTCGGTGGGTTGACGTTACCCCCGAAGTACTTCTCCTGGAATCACAACTGGCGGTATCTTGATGCTTGTCTCGAGAAACGGCAGAAATTTTCGCCAAGCCAGAACGGTATGTCGTCCCGTAGAGTTAGATTGCGGCAGGAACCCTAGTCACGGCAAACAGCATGCGTGCCTGCAAGGGCCTAATGCCCGATGCCATGAGGCCAAGGCCACGACCCAGACGATTGGCCAATAAGCCCGGATACAGGCTGTTGAATTTTGGCCGGCAGCGTGGGCACATTGCCAGATGCTTTGCCATTTTCTTAGCCAGGGCGGGAGCCATGATTTCCGCCATGTTATTTTTCCCGGTCTCCTGACGAGCGACTCGGTTCAAGCTGTTCGGGGTGCCGCGAACCGAAGAGCTTGCCAGCAGATAGTTGTGATAAGCAACAAAATGGCTTTGGCATTGCTGGCAAGTCAAGCCGCCATAGCCTGGTATGTCAGGTGTCCGCAGGATGCCGATGCCGACAACCACTCCAGCGACCAGCAATAAGGCACTCGCCCCACAGAGGCAAATTTGCTTTCGTTTCGCACAATGCTCGATCACATTCAGTCTGCCCACCAGACGTTGCAACTCGCCTGGAGGACAACTGCCCCAAGCATCCAGGGGAGTGTCATTTGGTGAATTCATGGATGAACGCATTGTTACGGCTCCCTTTGATAAAAAACTCCTTGTAATGCCTCTCGACCCTTTCAACGCCTCATTTGGCGTCTTTCCAGGCTAACAAGTGTTTTCAGCCTAAAATTAAGGCTTGATCAGACCTTGCCCAGCTATAGGATCGTCCATTTTGGCAAAAGAATCTGTATGGCATTTCACGGTAAGAAAAGAGGATGTAATAATTTTCTCTCATTTGCCGACAGGGGCTGCCGATCTCGATATTCCCGCCAGGTGCGTATTTCGGGCAGATGCATGTTCTGGTCCATGAGAAGACAGGTCTAAGCAGGCTGTATGGGAAATGTTATGGACTGCGAACCCCCTTGGTCGAGGGGGGCTTGGTTGAGGGCACCAGGTGCGGAGGCAGGATGACATTCACGCTGCTCGCCAGTCGGTCCAGGTCGGTTAGTACGATCTTACGACGCCCCAATTCCAGTTGCCCTTCTGCTTGCAACTCGCCCAGAACAACGGTTACGGTTTCCCGGGTGCTGCCGATGATATTGGCCAGATCCTGGTGCGATAGCTTGATGCTCAGGGTCATACCCTTCTCGGTCGGTCGTCCGTATTGTTCGGCCAGTTCCAGTAGTACATGGATTAGTCGCTCCCGATTCGAGCGAAATAGGAGATATTTCAGCCGTCTTTCGATACGCTTTCTGCGGAGCCCGAACAGCCTGGTAACGCCAAGCGATACGTGCGGATTATCTTCGATTAGCTGGCGTACCGCATCGGCCGGAATGAGTAAAATCAGCGATTTCTCCAGCGTTTCCGCGTATTCTTCGCGCTGGGAGGACTGGTCATTGGGACCGACGAGAGTCAATTCACCAAAGATTTCGCCCGGTTCGATGAAAGCCAGGATGGTTTGTTTCCCTTCTTCAGTAAAGTTGCCTAATTTCACACGTCCTTCAGCGAGCAGGAGTACGGCATCGGCCTGGTCGGCCGGGAGGTAAACGGGGGTACGCGCTGGAAATCGGCGTGCCCGGCATCTTGATTCGAGCATGTGAAGTTGGGCTGGTTCGAGCCGTTGGAACAGGTCGCACCGTTTCAGATACCAAATGCTTGCAGGCATGACCGTTGCTACCGCCGAGAGAGGAATGAAGTCCATGCGGGGCGATTGAGCGGCTCAGGGGCGACCCGGCTCATAGCATGGGACAACTTGGTTCGACACAATTCGGCCTGTATTCTATCGCATGGAAGACGCCAAGCCAACGCCCGCCTTGTGTCGACGGCAAGGGGGGAACTACTCGGTGGCCCAGTAACCACCCCGGGCGTGATCGAACAGGGCGGGCTTTCCTCGCGTCTGCAGATCCAGTTGGCCGTTGCGAAAGACCTCCCGGCCCATTACCCAGGTTCGGACGGGCCAGCCTGTTAACTTCGTGCCATCCCATGCGCTCCAACCACATCGGGTCAGCTGATCCTCATCGCGCACGACCTGTTCGAGTTGCAAGTCCACGAGCACCAGGTCGGCATCGTAGCCCACGGCGATTCGTCCTTTGTCGACAATATCCCAGACCCTGGCCGGTGCGTCGCACATCCAGTGGACCACCTGCTGAAGGCTACATTGCCCTTGATGCACCGCGTTGAGCATCAACGCCAGGGCGTTTTCCACATTTGGCATGCCGGATGGCGACTGTGGATACGGCAGGCTTTTTTCTGCCAAGGTGTGCGGCGCATGATCGGTGGCGATGACTTGTACTTTATTATTAAGCAAGCCTTGCCACAACAGACGATTGTCAGCGGGCGATTTGGCTGCCGGATTGGTTTGCAACCGAGTGCCCAGGCGTGGATAGTCTTCGCGGTTGAGCAATAAATGATGGAGGCAGATTTCGCTTGTCAGCAGGCCTTTAGGATCCGCCAACAGTTCAATTTCCGCCCCCGTAGATAGATGGAGTAGATGGAACCGATGTTGATGCCGCCGGGCCAAATCCAAGGCCCTCCTGGTGGCCACGATGGCTGCCTGATGGTCGCGGATTTGTGAATGGTCGGCCACCTCGAGCCCTCGAGTGGTACGGGCGGTTTGGAGCCGTCGCAGATTGTCCTGCACCGTGGTTTCATCTTCACAATGCGCGGTGATTGGCAGCGTGGTTTCGGAAAAAATAAGCTCCAAAGCATTCTGATCGTCGACCAGCAGATCGCCGGTACTGGAGCCGATAAAAATTTTAATGCCTGGGGTGCGCGTGGCCGTTCTCAGATCGGCCAGGTTGTCCGGTGTCGCCCCGATGTAAAACCCATAATTGACCAGCGATTTTTTCTCGGCCAGCGCCAACTTGGCATCGAGCCGGGCCTGGGTCGTGGTGGCGGGACGCGTGTTGGGCATCTCCAGATAAGTAGTCACGCCTCCCTTGGCACAAGCGGAAGAAGCCGAGGCCAGGTCTTCCTTGTGTGTCAGCCCGGGCTCCCGAAAGTGAACCTGATCGTCGATGACGCCAGGCAACAGGTACAGTCCCGTGGCATCAATGACCGTATCCGCCATGGTTTGCCTGGCCGGATCGATGGCGGCAATTTTTTCGTCCTCAATCAATATCGAGACTTGTTCGATACTGGTCGGCAGGACCACCAGGGCATGCTGAATGCGAATTTTCATGGAGTTTGGTCTCATTCATTCCATTTTGTAAACCACCAGCGTTGCTGGTGAGAATTCACTGTTAGAATGCCCGCCGGGCCGGCTTCATTGGTTCTTCTTGGGACGATGGTGTTGGTAAACACGCCCGCTGAGTTTGCCGTGTGTCTTGGGGGGGCTGCGTTTGGCAAGAGAAGCACCCTTTGGCGGGCGATCGTTATAAGAAGCTCTCATCTGCTCCAGCAGAATTCGCTGTGCTCGTAAAGGCGGCTTGTCGGCTGGCCGGGAAGCCAGGACATAGTTCCCGGCTGCTTGCAGGATTCGAGCCCGGGTGTTGTCGCGGAGGTAGGCCGGTGCAATCTCCTCAAGGATGCGTTGCCTCAATTCGGCGGATTCGATGGGGAACATCACTTCGACACGACGCTGAAAATTTCGTGGCATCCAGTCCGCACTGGATAGAAAAATTTGCGCCTTGGGAATTTTTCCGAAAATCAGAATTCGACTATGTTCCAGGAAACGGTCGACAATACTCCGTACTTCGATGTTCTCGGAGAGGCCAGGAATTCCGGGCCGCAGGCAGCAGATGCCGCGGATGACCAGTTTGATGGGCACCCCGGCCTGGCTGGCCTGATAGAGGGCTTCGATTGTGTTCCGATCGACTAACGAGTTGAGTTTGGCAAAAATCCTTGAAGGTTTTCCCTGTTGGGCACGTTCGGTTTGTTGTTGGATGAGTTCGATGGTTCGCCGCTGCAGGTCGTGCGGGGCAACGACCAGTTTTTTCCATGAATGCCCCTGCGAATAACCCGTAAGAAAGTTGAACAGGGCCGTTGCATCTTCTGTGATTTGCCGGTTGGAGGTGAACAGACCCAAATCGGTGTACAGACGGGCCGTGGTCGGGTTGTAGTTTCCGGTGCTCAAGTGGACGTAACGGCGAACTTTGTTACCTTGCTGGCGGACGACCAGGGCCAGTTTGCAATGTGTTTTCAAGTCCATGAAACCATACACCACATGCACGCCGGCCCGTTCCATCTGCCGCGCCCAAACGATATTGTTGGCCTCGTCGAACCGCGCTTTCAGTTCCACCAGAGCCGTCACATGTTTGCCATTTTCGGCGGCATGGATGAGCGCCTGGACAATGGAGCTGTCGCCGCTTGTCCGATAGAGAGTTTGTTTGATTGCCAACACTTCGGGATCGTCGGCGGCGTTTTCGATAAAGTGAACGATCGGGTCAAATGAGTCGAACGGATGATGAAAAAGGATGTCCCGCTCGTCAATTTCCGCGAATAAGTCGTCGTGGTGTCGCAGACCCACTGGATACCTGGGAATGAAGGTTGCTTCCCGCAGATGATCCTTGCCGGGCAGTTGCACCAATTCCATCAAATTGGTCATGTCAAGCAGGCCATCGAGAGGATATACCTCACTGTAAGGTTTGTTGTCAATCTCCCGTTTCTCGTGCAAGCCTTCCTCGCCAATGAGCATGGTTAGCAAATCCCGGCCGATGTCCGCCTGCACCTCCAGACGTACCGCTTGGGATTGCTGACGTGCTCGAAGCCGGGTTTCGATCGACTGGAGCATGTCGTCCGATTCCTGCTCCAGCAGATCGATGTCCATGTCTCGGGTGACCCGAAAAGTGGAAGACTGTTCGATGTGGTAACCTCCGAACAGTTCGGGAAGTTTGGCAGCGAGGATTTCTTCCAGCGGAACGAACAGGAGTTGGCCTGGTTCCCCCACGGGAACCAGACGGGGTAGCACCTGTGGCAACTGCACCACGGCAAACAGTTCGGCAGGCCCCACGCCGCTGGTGCGGTGCAACTGGGCCGCAAGATAGAGCCCTCGGTTATGGAATCGTGGGCTGGGATGACTGGGGTCGATCGCCATGGGGGTCAGGATGGGGAAGGCCCGTTGACGGAAAAAATCGGTGACCCGCTTGCGCTGAGTCTTTTCCAGAGAGCGGTAGGAGACAATTTGGATTTTCTGCTGGGTTAGTGCCGGTAGGATCGCTTCGTTCCAACATTGGTATTGATCGGCGACCAGTTGACGGACCCGCCCGGATATCATGAGCAGTTGCTCAAGCGCGCTCATGCCATCGGCAGTGAAATCCTGCGCCGCGACACCGCCAAAGGCCTGTTCGCGCAGCCCGGCAACGCGGACCATAAAAAATTCATCGAGATTGGAGCTGAAAATGGCCAGAAATTTCACCCGCTCGAGCAGCGGGTTGGTGGGATCTTGAGCCTCTTCCAGCACCCGTGCATTGAATTCCAGCCAGCTCAACTCACGGTTGATAAAATGCTCTGGCAAATATTGCGGACCATTTTCCATGATTGGCTGTTGGTGAGTTGAGAGTCTAGAGTTGAAGTGGCCCAGAGTTGAGGTGGTAGCGTCAAGGCCAGACCTTTTGTGCTAGCCCGGATGATCGGACAGGTACTTGTGGCACGCATCGATCAGCCGTTGGCACATTGCTTCAGTGGGGTCTTTGAGCGAGAAATACACCGTATGGGCCAGTCGGGGTGGAGCGCTGACGGTCTCTTTCTCAGGAGCAGACAAAGCGAAGTGGTCGGTCAAAGTTATGCGGTCCATCAGGGTTTCTCGTTGTTCTCACAACTCTCGCCCCGGAGTTGGCCCGCGCTGGTGGTGGCGGCTTCGAATGGGACGCGGCCTCCAGGGCTTATGGTATGGAAGACGGATGGGCCAATCAGCTCTTGGATTTCGTCCTCATCAAGCACCTCGCGATCCAGTAGGGCGGAGGCGAGCTTATTGAGCTTATCGCGATGTTCGGTGAGCGTGCGATGGGCCCTATCCGCAGCGGCATGCAGGATTTTAGCGACTTCCTCGTCGATGACTTGGGCCGTCCGCTCGCTGTAGTTGCGGTGTTCTTGAACGATTTCCCGGCCCAGAAATGGTTGGTCTTCCGAGTGTCCGTAGGCGACTGGGCCCAGTCGCTCGCTCATGCCCCAGCGGGTGACCATCCGCCGGGCCAGAGCCGTCGCTTCCTTCAGGTCGTTTTCCGCCCCGGCGCTGAACTCATCGAATCGCATTTTTTCGGCCGTCCGGCCCCCGAGCATCATCGTCAACCGGGCGAGCATGTCGTGCTGGCCCAGGTTATGGCGGTCTTCCTCGGGAACCAATTGCGTGACACCCAACGCGCGGCCGCGCGGGATGATGGTTACTTTATGGACCCGATCGCTACCGGCGGTTAACCATGCCAGGACAGTGTGTCCCGCTTCATGGACCGCGGTGATGTCTTTTTCCTCCTCGGTGAGAACATCATCCCGCCTGGCACCCATCAAAACCTTGTCGCGAGCGTATTCGAAGTCGCCCATGTCGACCTTGTCTTTGTCCTGCCGCGTGGCCCACAGGGCCGCCTCGTTGACCAGGTTACGGATATCTGCTCCTGTCAAGCCCACCGTGGCCCGGGCTAATTTTTGAAAATCGACTCCTTCGGTGATCGGCACCTCATGGCTGTGCAACTCAAACAGTTCCAGCCGACCTTCGTAGGTGGGCCGATCCACCGTGATGTGCCGGTCGAAGCGGCCCGGCCGCAACAGGGCCGGATCGAGGACATCGGGCCGATTGGTGGCTGCCATGACAATGACCGATGTGCTGGGGCTGAAACCGTCCATTTCACTGAGGATTTGATTGAGTGTTTGCTCCCGTTCGTCGTGGCCACCTCCCAGTCCGGCTCCTCGTTGCCTGCCCACGGCATCGATTTCGTCGATGAACAGGATTGCAGGCGAATTTTCTTTGGCCGTTTTGAACATGTCGCGCACACGGCCTGCCCCGACGCCGACGAACAATTGTATGAACTCCGAGCCGTTGATGGAGAAGAAGGGAACTTCCGCCTCGCCCGCCACGGCTCGCCCCAGCAAGGTTTTGCCAGTTCCCGGTGGCCCCATCAAGAGCACTCCCTTGGGAATCCGTGCCCCCAGACGATGAAATTTTTCCGGGCCTTTGAGAAATTGGACGATTTCCTGCAAGTCTTTTTTCACCCCTTTCAGGCCGGCCACATCATCGAATGTGACATGATGCTCGTCCGTGTCGTAGCGGCGGGCCGGACTCTTAATCACTCCCGAGAGCATCCCCCCCCCCAGTCCCTGATCGCGCGCCTTCCGCATCATGGTCCAGGCGGCAAAAAACAACAGCAGGAGCAGACCCATGGAGGCGAGCATCATTAGGTCCCCATAGTTGGTAGGCTCCACCGCACTGACTTGGACTTTTTTTTCACTCAGTTGATCGAGCCACTTTTCGCCGACCTGGGGTGGGAGATTGCACTCGAAATCCAACACTTGGGCCGGTTTGCCGGCAAGAGGAGAAGGCTTTTGATTCTTCTTTTTCGGCCGGTTGTCTTTCGGCCGGTCAGAATTGCCGCTGCCTAAATCAGCCTTCGCCTTCAGGGGGGTGCGGAATTTTCCCAACACACGCTGCCGTCCCTGAATTTCCACGGTGGCAATATTGTCTTGTTGGAGTTGTGCCAGGAATTGGGTAAATGATATGGTTTGTCGATCGGACCAAGGATTGGTGAACAGCAAGAATACGGAGAGTCCCAGGATGAGAAGGACAATCCAATTTATAGGGCTGCGGCGGCCCGGCTCGGGACGCTTGGACTCGGGCGGTGGCGAATCAGGACGCATTGGGGGTTCCGGTTTGTTCATGTTTACGGGACTGCCATGGCACTTCAGGAAGCTACGGCGGTACTGGTTATGGTTGCTCTTTTGGCGCGGGAATGCGGTTGCCAGCGCGGAAGTATTGCTCGCTTTTCTTGCCATCGGTGTCCCAGCGAGTCAGCTTGCCGTCGATTTTACCCTGCGCGAATTGAACCTCGGCCACTTTATTTCCCGCTTCATCCCACTCGGTCATCATTCCATCGAGCCGGCCATTTTTGAAATGGGATACTTGTCTTTTTTGACCATTGGGAAAGTAGGTAATCCGCTCCCCTTGTAATTTTCCATGCTCGTAGTTTTCTTCAATTTTAATTTTCTCGCCATCGTCAAAATAACGAATCCAATGACCAATTCGTGAACCAGCTTCGTAATGTTTGCTCGATAGCCGGGTGCCATCCTGGCGGAAAACTTCCCAAGCGCCGTCCGGGACGCCATTTTTGAATGTGGTGGTTTTACAAAGTTGTCCATTGGGATACCAATATTTCCACTGGCCATCGAGGATGCCGCGCTTGTACGAACCTTCCGAGAACGGTTGTCCATCGGGATAGAATTCATGATAGGGGCCGTCGTTCAAGAGGCGGTCGTTGGAAAGCCGGATGACTTCACGCTGAACCCGCAGGGTGCCATCGGGATATTTGTCTTCCACTCGATGCCGCTGCACCACGGTGGGAGGGGGTACCGCTTCCGGCTCATCGAGGTAAATCGCATTCTTTTTGTCGATCGCGCCCTGGGCGGTTGTGTCAGGTTCCAATACTGCGGATCCTAATACCGCAAGCCCGCGTATGACAAACAGGGCCAGTACTGGCAGCGTTCTGTATTGATGGAAATATTGACGCATGTCGGCGGTCCTCTCTAGAACGACTTGATTTTTTTTGGGGGGGGCGGGAATCGTTCGCCTCCTTCATACAGTATGCCATAGGGTGTCGATTGAACCAATGGTTGGAAAAGCGACGCGACCTGATCCTGGGCCGAGAGTACGGTTCTACCCAGCCAACAGGTGGGATAGCACGGGTTGTCCCTCTTGTAGGCCCCTCATGCAGGTCTATCCTTGCCAGCCAGAGGGTACCGTGGCATTTTTCTCGACGACTACGATGCCATCATGGATTTCAAAAAAATCATTGGACCGACTTTCCTGTATCTGGCTGCGATTGACAATTTTTGCCCGCGGACCAATGCGACAATTCTTGTCAAGGATGGCCCCCTCAATGACCGCGCCTTCGCCGACACCAACAGGCAGGGTGTCGGCTTGATTCTTGACACTTTGGGCAGGGGGTTTTTCATAGAAGTCGGCTCCCATAACTACGGAATTGCGGATGGTCACATCTCGTCCAATCCGGCAGCGCAAGCCAATGACGCTGTTTTCGATGTGAGCGCCACGCTCGATGACGCAGCCATCGGCGATCAGGCTGCGCTGGACGGTCGCGTTATCCAACCGGGAAGGTGGCAGAAATCGCGGGTGGGTATAAATGGGCGACGTGTCCGTGGCCATTTCGAAGGGCGGATCATGCCTGGCCATCTGTAGATTGGCCTCATAGAACGAACCAATCGTGCCAATATCCTCCCAATAACCATCGAATAAATGGAGCTGGACCTTGCGATTCTGGATCGATTGCGGGAAGACTTCCTTGCCAAAGTCATGGTGATCCGTCTTCTGGAGCGCATCGACGAGGACCTGCCGATTGAACAGATAGATCCCCATACTGGCCATGCAGTCCCGGCCACCACTGGCGAAGCCTCGGGAATCCACCCAGGCCGGGTCCATGCGAACCAAGTCAAGCTGCTGGTCGGTTTTAGGCTTTTCGACAAATCCGGTAATGCGTCCTGTCTCGTCCGCTCGCATCACGCCCAATGACGAGGCCTCCGCCGCATGGACCGGCTTGGCGGCAATCGTAATGTCGGCATTCGTGCTGCGATGTGTCTGGAGCATCTGCTGAAAATCCATGCGGTAGAGCTGATCGCCGGACAGGATGACGATGTGATCGATTCCCGGCTGAGTCAGATAACGCAGATTTTTACGCACTGCGTCGGCTGTGCCCTGATACCAATCGGTCCCTTGCATTAAGGTTTGCTGGGCAGCCAACGTTTCGACAAAGCCACCGCTAAAATTGTCGAACCGGTAGGTGCCGCGAATGTGGCGGTGCAGGCTGACGGACATGAACTGGGTCAACACATAGATTCGCCGCAAGTTGCTGTTGATGCAGTTGGATAGAGGGATGTCGATCAGTCGATACTTGCCTGCCAGGGGAACCGCTGGCTTGGAGCGAAAGGTGGTCAATGGACGTAGTCGTGTTCCCTGGCCACCTCCGAGCACGACAGCAACGACATTTTTCATGATGATTCCGATGGATTAACGGGCCACAAAGTTGACGAGTCGTCCGGGAACGACGATCGTTTTCACGATTTGCTTGCCGGTGAGTAACTCCGCAATGCGGGGGGTGTCTCGGGCGGCTGCCTCCAATGCAGCCTTGTTTACGGCTGCTGGGACACGAATCTTACTACGCACCTTGCCATTGATTTGCACGGGAATTTCCAGTTCGTCTTCGGCGATCAACGTTTTGTCATAGGTTGGCCACGGTGCATAGGCAAGCGTGTCCGAATGGCCCAGGAGTTGCCAAAGTTCTTCGGCAATATGCGGCGCGTATGGGGACAGCAAGAGCACCAGTTTTTCCATGGCCTGCCGCGGCCGAGAAGCCTGTTTCGTGAAGAAATTGGTGAATTCCATCATCCGGGCGATCGCCGTATTGAACTCCAGATTGGCAATGTCCTGGGTCACCTCCTGGATCGTTTTGTGCAGCACCCGCGCTTGCTCTCCGGTGGGCTGCTGGTCGCAAACAGCCGTATTGAGTTTCAGTTCGTCCGCTGGTTCGTCGACAATCATTCGCCAAACGCGGTTCAGGAAACCATGCACGCCGTTCACCCCATCCATGCTCCATGGCTTGGTGGCTTCCAGGGGACCCATGAACATTTCGTACAGGCGCAGTGAATCGGCCCCATATTCGGCGACCACCGCGTCGGGGTTCACCACGTTGCCGCGGGCTTTAGACATTTTGCTACCATCTTCACCCAGGATCATGCCTTGGTTGACGAGCTTATGAAACGGCTCAAGCGTGCTGACGATGCCCCGGTCGTAGAGTACCTTATGCCAGAAGCGGGCATACAGCAGGTGAAGCACGGCATGCTCCGCCCCGCCGACGTACAGGTCGACGGGCATCCAAGCCTGTTCAATTTCCGGAGCAATCAGAGCCTGGCGGTTGCGAGGATCGAGAAACCGCAGGTAATACCAGCACGATCCGGCCCACTGGGGCATGGTGTTGGTTTCCCGTTTGTATCGCACGCCATCGATCACAGGGTACAGCCAGTCGTCCGGCGCGCTATCCAGAGGCGGTTCGGGGCGACCGTGGGGTTTGAAGTCTTCCAGGTGGGGCAGGTCCAGTGGCAAGTCTTCTTCGCCCAGCGCCCGTACCCGACCGGTTGGATTGCCCTGGGGGTCCAGTTCGTGCAGGATTGGAAACGGTTCGCCCCAGAAGCGTTGGCGCGCGAAGAGCCAATCGCGTAGCTTGTAGTTGACCGCCTGACGGCCCATGCCCTGGGCCGCCAGCCAGCTGGTGATCTGTTGTTGAAACTGGGCTGTGGGCAGGCCATTGAAGTGGCCCGAGTGGATGGCGATTCCCAGGCCAGCATAGACACGTTGGCCCGCCAGGACCTCGCGACGCTGCTGAGCAGGGATATGTTCGCCCGGATCCACCACGGCGCGGATGGGGAGACCCATTTGCTCGGCAAATTCAAAGTCGCGCGGGTCGTGGGCGGGAACGGCCATGATGGCGCCGGTCCCATAGCTGGCCAGCACGTAATCAGCGATCCAGATCGGGATGGGCTCGCCTTGGACCGGGTTCACGGCGTAACTGCCGGTGAAGACGCCCGTTTTTTCTTTGGCCAGGTCGGTGCGATCCAAGTCACTCTTGGCCGCTGCTTGGGCACGGTAAGCGGTGACCCTTTCGACGTTGTCGGGCGTGGTGAGTCGCTCGACCAGTGGATGCTCGGGGGCAAGGACCATATAGGTGGCTCCAAAGAGCGTGTCGGGCCGAGTTGTGTAAACCCGGATCACGTCCCCTTTGCTGAAGGGGGCAGTCCCGGGTTTTCGGCTTGCATGTCGATCGGATTGGAGACTTGATTGGCCGAAAATTGGACCAGACCCCGCCTTCCTGTTCGCTACGTCTTCTTTCTCCGACTCTAGAACAATAAATTCGACTTCCGCTCCTGTGCTGCGACCGATCCAATTCCGTTGCAGGGCCTTGATTCCTGCCGGCCAATCAACCGCTTCCAGGTCTTTTTCCAATCGATCCGCGTAGGCGGTAATACGTAGCATCCACTGCCTGAGCGGTTTGCGAACCACCGGGTGGCCGCCTCGCTCGCTCTTGCCGCTGATCACTTCTTCATTGGCCAGGACCGTGCCCAGGGCCGGACACCAATTTACCGGAGCTTCCGACTGATAAGCCAACCGGTGCTGATCCTGGTAGTCACTCACCGCCCTGTCGCCTTGGCTGGTGACCTGTTCCGGGATGGGCAATTCGGCAATGGCCCGGCCGCGCTGCAGCGCTTCATCAAACCAGGTGTCATAGAGCTGCAGAAAAATCCATTGTGTCCAGCGGATGTAATCCAAATCGGTCGTGGCCAGCTCGCGCTGCCAGTCGTAGCTGAAGCCGAGCATTTTCAATTGACGGCGAAAGTTCGCAATGTTTTGTTTCGTTTGGATGCGTGGATGCTGGCCCGTTTTGATAGCATGTTCCTCAGCCGGCAGGCCAAACGCATCAAATCCCATTGGATGCACGACCGCCTTACCCTGCATGCGCGCGGTTCTGCAGACGATGTCCGTCGCCGTATAGCCTTCCGGGTGGCCCACATGCAAACCATCGCCGCTAGGGTAGGGGAACATGTCCAAGATGTAGCACTTTTCGCCCTCGGGCAACCTGGGAGCGGCGAACGTCTGGTGCTCGTCCCAATAGGCTTGCCATTTGGGCTCCAAGACTGCAGGATTGTAACGTGGCATGGGGAGGAAGGGGGAAGGGGGAATGCGGAATGCGGAATGCGGAATGCGGAAAGGCCCATTCTACAGCCCTGGGGAGACGGCGCAAACCGGTCTGCCGGTTGACGTTGCCAAGTCCGGCCAAGTAGCATGATTGGCTTTTAGGCAGGCAATCGCTGGCGGGCTGTACATATTACCAAGTTCCCCTGTCCTTCAGCCAGAAACCTCCTGCGGTGCTGGTGGTTTACGGACAAGGATTAGCGAATCCCTGCGATCGCCTACAAATATTGGAGTAAACCAGTGGGAAAAACCAAAGTTGCCGTGATTGGATTGGGGACGATTGGCTCGGGAGTCGTCCACCTGCTTCTGGATCATGGGGACCGCATCGCGCGCCATGCCAGTCGGACATTGTGTCTCGAAAAGGCCGTGGACCTGGATGCCAACAGGGCCCGTGCGTGCAAGTTGCCCGAGGGCGTGTTTACCGACAAGATCGACGAGGTGATCAACGATCCGGAAATTGAAGTGGTGGTCCAATTGATTGGTGGTCTGGAGCCGGCCCGGACGATCATGCTGCGGTTGTTGGCTAGCGGCAAGAATATCGTTACGGCCAACAAGGCGCTCCTGGCCGAGCATGGTCCTGAATTGTTCGACCGGGCGCGCGAACTGGGACGCACGATTGCCTTCGAGGCGGCCGTTGCCGGAGGGGTGCCAATCATCGCCAGCTTGGGCCAGTGCCTGTCCGCCAATCGAATCGAATCGATCACGGGCATCCTCAATGGCACAAGCAACTTTATCCTCAGCAAAATGGTCTCCGAAGGCACCGATTATGAAGATGCCGTGGCCGAGGCACAGCGGCTCGGGTTTGCAGAGGCCAACCCGGCGATGGATGTCGATGGTACCGATATGGCGCAGAAGTTGGCCATCCTGGCCCAACTTGGGTTTGGAGCAACGGTGCGTTGGGCTGATATTCCACGGCAAGGGATCGACACGCTGGACCTGATCGATGTGCAATACGCTCTGGAAATGGGTTATCAGGTAAAACTGTTGGCCGTGGCTCGGCGGGCGGAAGGTGGGTTGGAGTTGCACGTTTCGCCCACATTGGTTCGCATAGGCACGCCGCTGGCGGACGTGCATGGGGCCTACAATGCGGTGAGTGTGGTGGGTGATGCGGTTGGAAACTTGTTTTTTCAGGGCTTGGGAGCGGGGCAGATGCCAACCGCCTCGGCCGTCGTGGCGGATGTGATCGACACGGCCGTCGGCCGTACGGCGCTGACGTTCCGTGCGCTGGAGTTATGGTCCAACCCCAAGAAGTCTGTAGCTGAGAAACGCAGTGAGGTAAGTGATTATGCCAGCGCCGCCGGCCGGTTTTATCTGCGTTTGATGGTTCACGACCAGCCGGGGGTCCTGGCCCAGGTAATGACCGCGCTGGGCGGGCAGAATATATCGATAGCGTCCGTATTGCAAAAAGAAGTGGTCTTGCCGGACGTGGCCGAAAAGTCCCATGGGGTGCCTTTGGTCATCATGACCCATACCACGACCGAGGGCGCCGCGAGCCGGGCCTGCCGGGACATTGACCGTCTGGACGCAGTCCGGGGCAACACGGTACGCATGTGGGTGAGGGAATGAAGAAAATACGGAATGCGGAATGCGGAATTTCAGTAGTTCCAAGAATGGCCAATGAAGCCGACCCAGGCAATCCGATAGCTGTTAAAATAGTCGGCTCCTGGGCGGCTTATCGCCCTGACGCACGTTGGACTGAGCGACAATTCGGAAGTACTGAATGGGGAATGAAGCGAAATTTGAAATGGCAGCGACATTTTCACAGCCGGTATGGATCAGAAATAGGCTCTTATGAAATACGCAATTGTCATTCCTGACGGGGCGGCGGATGAGCCGCAGGACGAGCTTGACGGTCGCACACCGCTCGAAGCGGCTCGTACTCCGGCCATGGATGCCTTGGTCACCGCTGGCGTGTTGGGGCGCGCGTGCCATACGCCCGGGCAGTTGCCTGCCGGCTCGGAAGTGGGCAATATGAGTCTGTTGGGGTACAGCCCGCTGGAGAATTTTACCGGCCGAGCGCCGATCGAAGCGGCCGCCCAGGGGATCCATCTGGCGCCCCAGGATTGGGCGATTCGTTGCAATCTGGTCACGATCCAGGATCACTCGATGCGCGATTTTACCGCCGGCCATATTTCCACGGCAGAGGCAACAGCCTTGCTCCGCACGGCCCAGCAGGAATTGGCGGGCGAGAAGGTAGGCGCTGGGCAATTCGAATTCGTTCCCGGCGTGAGCTATCGCAATTTGCTCCTGTGGCGAAGTGGCGGAGAGAGTGGACCTTTCAGCATGGATCTTCGGGCCACCCCTCCGCACGATCTGACAGACAAAAGTATTCTGGATAGCTACCCGCGTGGTCCGGGCAGTGATGTCCTGGCCGAACTGATGGCTTCCTCGGCCCGTTTGTTCGCGGATCATCCGGTCAATCAAAAACGGATTGCCGCGGGGAAATTACCAGCCACGCATGTCTGGCTGTGGGGAGTGGGGCAGGCTCCCCATCTTCTGCCCTTTGCCGAAGCGTACGGCCTCCGTGGGGCAATGATCACAGCGGTCGACTTGTTGCGAGGTCTGGCCTCGCTCGTCGGCTGGCAGCGGATCGAAGTTGCCGGAGCGACCGGCTATATCGACACCGACTACGCTGCCAAGGGGCGTGCCGCCATCGCAGCTTTAGAAAATGTTGAGCTGATCTGCGTCCATGTTGAGGCGCCGGACGAGGCCTCCCATGAGGGAGATTGCGCAGCGAAGGTGGAAGCGATTGAAGCGATCGATCGGTACATTGTCGAGCCATTGGCGGAGGCACTCCAAACGCATGACGCCTGGCGGATGATGATATCGCCTGACCATCCCACCTTCCTGAGCACAAAAACGCATACCCACGGCAATGTGCCTGTGGCGATGGCCGGCAGCCGCATCGTTCCGGATGCGTTTACTACTTATGGCGATACCAATGCCGCCAATTTGTCCCTGGCCTTCGAAGACGGCTGGCGCGTGATGCGCTGGTTTGTTGAGTGATCAACCATGTCTATTATTGTGCAAAAATTCGGCGGCACGAGTGTGGCCGACAGCGAAAAAATACTCGCCGCGGCTCGTAAGGCTATTCGGGCCCAACAGGAGGGCCATCAAGTGGTGACGGTTGTCAGTGCGATGGGTAAAAATACCGACATGCTGGTGGAGCTGGCTGCCAAAATCAACCCATCTCCTCCCGAACGTGAAATGGACATGCTCCTCTCGACGGGAGAACAGGTGAGCGTGGCGCTACTGGCGATGGCGATCCATGCGCTGGGTGCCAAGGCGGTGAGTCTCACCGGAGGACAAATTGGCATTCGCACCGACAGTTCGCACACGCGTGCTCGCATTCAATCGATCTCGACCGAGCGGATGCGCTGCTTATTAGATCAGGGAAATATCGTTGTTGCAGCCGGGTTTCAGGGAATTGACGAGGATTTTAACATCACCACCCTGGGACGCGGCGGCAGCGATACGACGGCCGTCGCCCTGGCGGCCGTGTTGGGGGCGGAAGCCTGTGAGATTTACACCGATGTCGATGGTGTGTTTACGACCGATCCACGGGTACTCCCCGAAGCGCGAAAAATGGATCGGGTCAGCCACGATGAGATGCTGGAGCTGGCCAGCCTTGGGGCGGGAGTCATGCACAGCCGGTCCATTGAATTTGGCAAAAAATTCAACGTACCGATTCATGTTCGCAATAGCGGCGTTTTCACCGATGAGCCGGGCACGATGATTGGCCCGGTGGGCGAATCGGCCGATCGGGCGGTGAGTGGAGCCGCTCTGACGCAGTTGGAGTCTCGTATCACGGTGCACGCCATCCCCGATCAACCGGGCATGATGCACGCTCTGTTTTCGGAATTGGCCGAGCAGAATGTCACGGTCGACATGATTGTGCAAAACATTGGTGCGGAAGACCGAGCCAATATCTCGTTCACCGTACTGGCCGACGACTTGGACAAATCGTTGCGGCTGGTCGAGCAGGTGGCGGACCGACTGGGCGCGGGCAAAGTGTCTCACGATCAGCGAGTCGCCAAAATTTCGATCGTAGGGCTTGGCATGGCCAAGCAAACGGGCGTGGCCGATCGCATGTTCCGAGCACTAGCGACCGAAAACATCAACATCGAAGCCATTACCACCAGCCAGATTAAGATTTCGGTGCTCGTGGCAAGGGAGCAGGCATTGGCGGCCCTGCGCGCGGTGCATCAGGAATTCGAGTTGGGAATGCCGCCGGGCGCCCGTATCCAGTTTGGCGATGGGAAACGAAAAGCACCCTTAGCGCTGGAAACCCAGGTCAATGCGATCGATGTAGTTTCGCGATTGCATCATATGGAAAATTTAACGATTGAGAGCGTTACGCATGACGATACACAAGCCCGCGTAACCATCGACCAGGTGCCTGATCAGCCTGGAATCGCGGCCCAAGTATTTGAGGCAGTTGCCGCGGAAGAAATATTGGCCGACATGATCGTTCAGAGCGTCGGTGATGAAGGTTGCGCCAGCCTCAGTGTCACGGTGCCGCGTAAAGATATTCAGCGGGCTGTGCAATTGCTGGCCGGACAGGCCCATCAGCTCGGTGGGCAAGTCACCCATGAGGAAGAAATCGCAATTCTCACGGTTACCGGAATCGGTGTTCGCAGCCACACCGGGGTGGCGCTGCGGATGTTTCGGGCTTTGTCGGACGCGGGCATCAACATAGACATGATCAATACCAGTGAAGTCCGGGTGAACGTGGTGGTCGCGGCGGAAAAATCCGAAGTGGCTTACAGGGCACTCCAAGATGCGTTCGCCGATGTGATCGAATGAATGGAATTTCGGTAACATTTCACTCGAATCCATAGGGCAACTCGTAAAACCTATGAAAAACAACTGGATTTATAGCACGCGTCATTCTGAGGGAGCGGGCACCGAAACTTGTTTTGGTCGACGACCGAAGAATC
>Ga0114931_10002049_pt1 | contig 25698 bp, 21 predicted proteins | sample 2SBtaG_FD_89579 | JGI IMG/M metagenome (GOLD analysis project Ga0114931, IMG submission 89579) | Deep subsurface microbial communities from Kolumbo volcano to uncover new lineages of life (NeLLi) - 2SBTROV14_V59a metaG | ecosystem: Environmental > Aquatic > Marine > Volcanic | place: Kolumbo... | reverse complement strand
CGGCGCGGGCCCTGGTCTGGGCCATCGAGCAGGGCAAGCACGTGGTCACGGCGAACAAGGCCCTAATCGCCCTGCACGGGAACGAGCTCTTCGCCCGGGCCCAGGCGCGCGGGATCATGATCGCCTTCGAGGCGGCGGTCGCTGGTGGCATCCCGATCATCAAGGCCCTGCGCGAGGGGTTGGCGAGCAACATGATCGAGTGGCTTGCCGGCATCATCAACGGGACGGGTAACTTCATACTCACCGAGATGCGCGACAAGGGTCGGGACTTCGACGAGGTCCTGGCGCAGGCGCAGGCGCTAGGCTATGCCGAGGCCGATCCGACCTTCGATGTCGAGGGTATCGATGCCGCCCACAAGCTGACCATCCTGGCCTCCATCGCCTTTGGTATCCCTTTGCAGTTCCCCAGGGTGTATACCGAGGGTATCACGCGCATCACTCGGGACGACGTGTCCTATGCGGGAGAGCTGGGTTACCGGATCAAGCATCTTGGTATCGCCAGGCGAACCGCTGAGGGGATAGAGCTCAGGGTCCACCCCACCCTCATCCCCCATCGACGCCTGATCGCCAATGTGGACGGGGTGATGAACGCCGTGCTGGTGCGGGGGGATGCGGTCGGTCCCACACTCTATTACGGCCCGGGCGCCGGGGCCGATCCGACGGCCTCGGCAGTGGTCGCCGATCTGGTGGACGTGGTCAGGGCCTTGACCTCGGACCCGGAGAACCGGGTGCCCCATCTCGCGTTTCAGCCGGATGCCCTCTCCGATCTCCCCATCCTGCCCATGGACCGGGTCGAGACCTCCTACTATCTGCGCCTGTGTGCCGTCGACGAGCCGGGGGTGCTGGCCGATGTGACCCGCATACTGGGGGATCTGGGCATCAGTATCGAGGCCATGCTTCAGAAGGAGCCTCCCGAGGGGGTGACGGATGTCCAGATCATATTGCTCACCCACCGGGTGCTCGAGGCGCATATGAATGCGGCGATACGCCAGATTGAGGCACTGCCCTCGGTCCGTGCCGAGGTGGTGCGGATCCGCCTGGAATCGCTCAAATAGCCCTGCGACCGCCCCAGAACAGACCTACAGGAATAGACCATGCCATTCCGATCACGTTATACCGGCCTTATAGAGCGATACAGAGACCGTCTCCCTGTCCATGACGACACCCGGATCATCAGCCTGGGCGAGGGGAACACCCCGCTGATCCGCCTGCACAACATCCCGCGGGAGACGGGCAAGGATGTCGACATCTACGTCAAGTACGAGGGGCTCAATCCCACCGGATCGTTCAAGGACCGGGGCATGACCATGGCGGTGACCAAGGCTGTGGAGGAGGGCAGCAGGGCGATCATCTGTGCCTCCACCGGCAATACCTCGGCCTCGGCCGCGGCCTATGCGGCGCGGGCCGGGATCACCGCCTTCGTCCTCATCCCCGAGGGTAAGATCGCGATGGGGAAGCTGGCCCAGGCCATGATGCACGGTTCGGTGGTCATCCAGATCACCGGGAACTTCGACGACGGGATGCGCCTGGTCAAGGAGGTGGCCGAGCAGGCCCCGGTCACCATCGTCAACTCCATCAATCCCTACCGGCTCCAGGGCCAGAAGACGGCGGCCTACGAGATCCTGGAGGAACTGGATGCCGCTCCGGATTTCCACTGTCTGCCGGTGGGGAACGCCGGCAACATCACGGCCCACTGGATCGGCTATTGTGAGTACTCCTCCCAGAGCGGGGAGCATGTGACCGAGGCCTGCGCCTACTGCGGGGGGCGGTGCAAATACGCCGGTGGGGCCTTCGTGGGCAAGCGCCCGGTCATGGTGGGGTACCAGGCTGCGGGGTCGGCACCCTTCGTGCGCGGCGAGATGGTCGATCGTCCCGACACCGTCGCCACGGCCATTCGCATCGGGCACCCCCAGAGCTGGGAATATGCCTGGAAGGTGCACCAGGAATCCGGTGGATGGTTCGATGCCTGCACCGACGAGGAGATCCTGGCCGCTCAGAGGCTCCTGGCCGAGAAAGAGGGGGTCTTCTGCGAGCCGGCCTCGGCCACGTCCCTGGCCGGGGCGCTGCGGGATATCGGCAGCGGGCGCATTCCGGAGGGCAGCAAGGTGGTCTGTACCCTGACCGGCCATGGGCTCAAGGACCCGGATACCGCCATTCACCAGTGCGAGGTCAAGCCGACGACAATACCCGCCGAGCTGGATGCGGTGCGGCGGGCCATCCTCGACAGGCTCCAATAGCGCGGACGGTGACTCAGGGCTGCGGTGGAGGCCAGTCGAGCACGTCCAGGGCGGGGTCTGCCTCCCAGCGGCCAGGCCGGCCGGCCTCCTGGGCCTCGCGCTCGATCGTCTCCACGAACCGCCTGCGCGGCATCATCTCGGCACCCATGCGCAGGATGTGGTCCGACTCCATCTGGCAGTCGATCAGGGGAAAGCCCCAGGCATAGAGGTGCCGGCTCAGGTGGGCCAGGGCCACCTTGGAGGCGTCGGAGCGCCGGCTGAACATGGATTCCCCATAGAATACCCGGCCCACAGACACGCCATAAAGCCCTCCGATCAATTGCTCGTCCGGGTCGTAGACCTCTATCGAATGGGCATGCCCCTCGCTGTGAAGCCGACAGTATGCCTCGAGCATCTCCGGGGTGATCCAGGTCCCTGTGCCGCGCCTTCTCGGGGCGGCACAGGCGGTGATGGTGGCCCGGAAGGCCGTATCGAAGCGGACCGTCCACGGGCGGTTACGCAGCGTCTTGCGCAGGCTACGGGAGATGCGCAGCCGCTCCGGGTGGAGGACCGCCCGCGGGTCGGGGGACCACCAGAGGATGGGTTGTCCCACCTCGTACCACGGGAAGATGCCACGGCGATAGGCCGCAAGCAGGCGTGTGGTGCTCAGATCCCCGCCGACGGCGAGCAGCCCCTCCGGGTTTGGGAGGGCGCGCTCGACCGGCGGGAAACTGTGTGGCGGGTCGGTGGGGAAGATCCACTGTACGGGCATCGGCGGACTTACACCGAGGCGGGCGCGGGATGTCCGGACAGGGTCCGTTGACCGCAGGGGCGGCGCTGTTGCACTGGTCGTGCGGGGCGCGCGAGCTGGAGGGCAGGGGGGCGGTTGCCCATGCTGTATACCTGTCGCACTTGGTTTTTCGGCCTCCAGGTGCCCGCGTCTCCGGGCGCTGCCTCCGTGCGTGAGGGTCAATCGATGCGCGGGTGGTGATGCTCCAGGGTGTCCAGGTATTTCTCGGCATCGAGGGCGGCCATGCATCCCGAGCCTGCAGAGGTGATGGTCTGCCGGTAGACGTGATCCATGACGTCCCCTGCGGCATAGGCCCCGGGTATGCTGGTGGCCGTGGCGTCGCCGCCGGAGCCTCCCTTGACGACGATATAGCCGTTCTCCATCTCCAGTTGACCCTCGAAGATGTCCGTGTTGGGGCGGTGCCCGATGGCGATGAAGACCCCGGTGACACTGAGGATCCGGGTCTCTCCGGATCGGGCGTCCTTCAGACGCAGCCCGGTCACCCCCGTGTCATCACCCAGGATCTCGTCCACGACATGGTTCCAGATGATCTCCACGTTGCCGTGCCGTTCCTTGGTGAACAGCTTGTCCTGCAGGATCTTCTCGGCCCGCAGTTCGTCGCGCCGATGGATGAGGGTCACCTTGGAGGCGATGTTGGACAGATAGAGTGCCTCTTCCACGGCGGTGTTCCCTCCGCCGACCACGGCGACCTCCTGTCCCCGATAGAAGAAGCCGTCACAGGTGGCGCAGGCGGAGACCCCCTTGCCCTTGAAGGCCTCCTCCGAGGGCAGGCCGAGGTATTGGGCACTGGCCCTGGTGGCGATGATCAGGGCGAGGCTGGAATAGGTCCCGGCGTCGCCAATCAGGGTGAAGGGATGCTCGGTCAGTTTGGCGGTGTGGATGTGGTCGAAGATGATCTCGGTATCGTAGTGTGCGGCGTGTTTGAGCATCCGCTCCATCAGCTGCGGGCCCTGGAGGCCTTCGGCATCCCCAGGCCAGTTCTCCACGTCCGTGGTGGTCATCAGCTGTCCGCCCTGCTGCAGGCCGGTGATCAGCACCGGGTGCAGATTGGCGCGGGCGGCGTATATCGCGACGGTATAGCCGGCCGGCCCGGAACCCAGGATCAAGAGACGGCATTGCTTGGTGTCGGTCATGTATAATTCTCCGCGATCTGATGCGAGACGGATGCGCGAAGGCGCATCTCCTCGAAGTCGGCCTATGTTAAGGCTTGAGTATCCCACCGTAAAGAATCATGACTATGCGCATAGGGGTTCCCCGCGAGATCAAACCACTGGAGGGGCGTGTCGCCCTGCTGCCGGGCGCCTGTGCGGAGCTCGTCCACCATGGACAGGAGGTCCTGGTCGAGCGGGGCGCGGGACGGCTGAGTGGCTATGCGGACGAGGCCTATGCCGGTGCGGGGGCCCGGCTGGTGGACGGGGCCGAGGCACTCTATGGCGAGAGCCGACTGATCGTGAAGGTCAAGGAGCCGGTGGGCGTTGAACTGGAGTACCTGCGTTCGGACCACATCCTGTTCTGCTTTCTCCACCTGGCCGCCAACCGCGAACTGGCCCTGGCCTTGAGGTCCATCGGGCTGACGGCCATCGCCTTCGAGACTATCGAGGTGGCGGGCAGACTGCCGATCCTGGCGCCCATGAGCGAGGTGGCGGGTCGGGTGGCCGTGCAGGTGGGTACCCATCTGCTGCACTATCCCCAAGGGGGCCGCGGGGTGCTGCTGGGCGGGGTCACCGGGACGGACCGCGGGGCCGTGGTCGTGATCGGGGCCGGGGTCGCCGGTGGCGCGGCGGCGGCCATGGCCGCGGCGATGGGGGCTACGGTGACGGTCTTCGACAAGAATCCGGACCGGCTTGCCGCCATGCGGGCCCTGGGTCCAAACGTGACGGCGCTGCATGCCACACGTGAAGACATGGCCACCTCTCTGCGGGCCGCCGACCTGCTGGTCGGGGCAGTGTTGATTCCGGGGCGGCGGGCGCCTGTGGTGGTCCACAGGGAGACCGTGTCGGCCATGCGTCGCGGCAGCGTGATCGTGGATATCTCGGTCGATCAGGGCGGGTGCGTGGAGACCACCCGGCCGGCGACCTATGATGCCCCGACCTATGTCGAGGAGGCGGTGACCCACTTTACAGTGACTAATATGCCTGGAGGCGTCCCCCGTACCGCCTCTCAGGCCCTGTCGGCCCACGTTCTGCCCTACGCCCTGCGTCTCGTGGAGCCGGACTGGGAGGCGGATCCCGCGCTCGGGGCCGGGATCAACGTGCGTGGCGGCGAGTTCGTGAATCCCTCGATCAGAGCGGAGTTCGCGGGATGAGGGGCTCCGACTGATGGCCCAGGCAACCCGCAAGAACCGTCTGCGCGCGCCTGTCGGGGCACAGGTGGCCCATGGCCTGCGCGAGGGGCTGCTGGTCATACTCCTGGCGGTGGCGGGATTTCTCCTGATCTCCCTGGTGAGCTACAACCCGGACGATCCGGGGTGGTCTCACACCGGGCACGGGGAGGTGGTCACCAATCTGGGTGGACTGGCCGGGGCCTGGTTCGCCGATATCTTTTTCTACCTGTTCGGCTACTTGGCCTATCTGGCCCCTGCGATGGTCGCCTACAGCGGCTGGCTGTTGTTCAGACGTGACGACCTCCCGGGCGAGGTGAACTATGGGACCCTGGGGGTACGATGGGCCGGCTTCCTGTTTACCCTCGGTGCCGGTTGCGGACTGGCCACGCTCCACTTCAAGACCGGAAACCTGCCCCTGAATGCGGGGGGCATCCTCGGTGATGTGGTGGGCAACGGGCTGATCGGCGCCTTCAACTTCGTGGGCACCACCCTCCTGCTCCTGGCCGTGTTTCTGGCCGGCACCACCCTCGCGACCGGGCTGTCCTGGCTGGCCCTGATGGATACCCTGGGCGGCTGGACCCTGCGGGCAGCGGACTGGCTCGACCTCAAGGCCCATCAACTGCGCGACGGCCTCGAGGGACGCCGGCTCAAGAAGGCACAGCGGGTGGCCCTCAAGACCGAGAAGGTGAAGGTCGAGAAGCGCAAGCCGCCGCGCATCCAGCCGGTGGTCGCCAAGACCAAGCGCAGCGACCGCGCCGAGCGCGAGCGCCAGATCCCCCTGCTGGATCTTCCCGCGAACGCGGAGCTGCCGCCGGTGTCCCTCCTCGATCCCCCCCAGGAGTCGGCGGGGCAGTACTCGGAGCAGGTGCTGGAGGCGCTGTCGCGGCAGGTCGAGTTGAAACTGAAGGACTTTGGCATCGACGTGGAGGTCGTGGCGGTCCATCCCGGTCCGGTGATCACCCGTTTCGAGCTCCATCCCGCGCCGGGGACCAAGGTCAGCCGGATCACCAATCTGGCCAAGGATCTGGCCCGCGCCCTGTCGGTGATCAGTGTGCGCATCGTGGAGGTGATCCCGGGCAAGTCCGTCATCGGTCTGGAGATCCCCAATGAGAATCGGGAGACGGTCTATCTGAGCGACGTGCTGCTCTCCCAGCGCTACGAGCAGGCCCCCTCACCCCTGACCCTGGCCCTGGGCAAGGGCATCGGCGGGGCCCCGGTGGTGGCGGATCTCGCCAGGATGCCCCACCTGCTGGTGGCCGGCACGACCGGCTCGGGCAAGTCGGTCGCGATCAATGCCATGCTGTTGAGTCTGCTCTACAAGGCCACCGCCCAGGAGATCCGCCTGATCCTCATCGATCCGAAGATGCTCGAGCTGAGCGTCTACGAGGGGATCCCGCACCTGCTGACACCTGTGGTGATCGACATGAAGGAGGCCGCCAACGCGCTGCGCTGGAGCGTGGCGGAGATGGAACGCCGGTATCGGCTCATGTCTGCACTGGGGGTGCGCAACATCACCGGCTTCAACAAGAAGGTGGCGGCGGCCGTCGCGCAGGGCAAGCCCATACCCGATCCCCTGTACAACCCGGCCGAGCAGCTCGATCCCGAGGCCCCGGCGCCGAGCCTGGCCCCATTGCCGTTCATCGTCATCGTGGTGGACGAGTTCGCCGACATGATGATGGTGGTGGGCAAGAAGGTGGAGGAGCTGATCGCGCGGCTGGCACAAAAGGCCCGTGCCGCCGGCATCCACCTGATCCTCGCCACCCAGAGGCCCTCCGTGGATGTGATCACGGGCCTGATCAAGGCCAATATCCCCACGCGCATCGCCTTCCAGGTCTCCTCCAAGGTGGATTCTCGGACCATCCTCGACCAGATGGGTGCCGAGCAGCTGCTGGGGCACGGCGATATGCTCTACCTGCCACCGGGCACGGCCCTGCCGGAACGGGTCCATGGGGCCTTCGTGGACGACCACGAGGTCCATCGGGTGGTGGATCACCTCAAGGGCATCGGCCAGCCGGACTATATCGAGGAGGTCGTCCACGACGGCGGGGCCGAGGGCAATGGGGGCATTCCGGGTCTGGAGCCCCTGGACGACACCGGATCCGAGGGCGATCCGCTCTACGATCAGGCGGTGGCCATCGTGACCGAGTCCCGCAAGGCGTCCATCTCCTATGTGCAGCGCCGGCTCAAGATCGGTTACAACCGGGCGGCGCGCATCATCGAGGAGATGGAGACAGCGGGTGTGGTCAGTCCCGTCCAGTCCGGTGGGGGCCGTGAGGTCCTGGCACCGCCACCGCCACAGGGCTGATGGCCCGGCGATCTGCAATCGGAGTTCCCAGGAGCCTGTCCGAGTTATGATGAACCTGCTGCGAAGTCGCCACGACGGCGCATTTTCCAGATCCCTTTCCTCACAGGGTACCCACCGCGCCCCTCAGATGATCGAAAATCCGGTCTCCCGATGCCACTTTCCGGCTGCGATCCACGTGATTCGGGCAGGCTCCTAGCATGTGCACAAAGGCGCTGGGTCTGTTGCTGATGGGGTTGTTGTGGAGCGCGACCGTACTGGCCGGGAGCGGGCGGGACGCCCTGCTCGGTTTCTTCGAGCACACGCGCACCCTGGAGGCCGGGTTAAGCCAGACCGTCTACGACGACAAGGGCAAGCCGCTGCAACACGCCACCGGGCGTGTGGCGCTGCAGCGCCCAGGGCGGGTACGCTGGGAGTATCTGTCACCCGATCCCCAGTTGCTGCTCATCGACGGCAGGCGCCTGTGGATCTACGACAAGGAGCTGGCGCAGGTCACGGTGAAGCCGGTCCGCGAGGCCCTGGCCACCGCCCCGATCGTGCTGTTGACCGAGGCCAGCGGGATCGAGGACGAGTTCGAGATCACCGACCGGGGCCGGCAGGGCGGGCTCAAGTGGGTGGAACTGCGCCCCAGGGTGCAGGACAGCGAGTTCGAACGCATCGATTTTGCCTTTGAGGGAGACAAGGTCGCCCAGATGGTCCTGTTCGACCAGTTCGGTCAGCGTACCGCCATCCGCTTCACCGATGAGCGCATCAACATCGAGTTGCCGGCCGAGACCTTTCGCTTCGAGGTCCCTGCCGGCGTCGATGTGATCGGTGACACGCCGCGCTGATCCGCGTCGAAGCGGGCTGTGCCGAGGGTGCGAGCGGATGATCCGTGGATCCGGACCCGGTCAGGCCGTCCGGTGGCTGGAGGACGGGCCGCTCGGGTAGACAGCCGGGGTCAGCACTCTTCCGGCCCATTCCTGCCGTTGGCCGCAGGGCCCCGCTGGCGGGCGCGCCGTGTCCCTTCGCGCGTTCGCGGGATCTCCTCCAGGCGGGTGCCGTTGCTCAGGTCCCGCTGCAGCTTCTGGATCTCGGTCGCCGGACCGATGACCACCAGGGTGTCGCCGGCCTCCAGCCGGTGGTTGAGGCCCCGGGTCCGGAAGACGAACTCGTCGCCCAGTTCGCGATCCACCACCCCCAGCAGAACCAGGTTGTAGTGGTCGCGCAGGCTCAGATCCTCGACACACAACCCGTCGACGAACGATCCCCTGGTGATGGTGACCTCGCCGACCTGCAGGTCGAGCTCACTGAACAGGGTGCGCTCCATCACCTCGGAGATCATGGGCTGTTTGAGCAGGCGCCAGATCTTCAGACCGCTGATCTCGTATGGATCCACCACCTTGTTGGCCCCGGCGGCCAGGAATTTGGGTACGGAGTCCGGGGAGTAGGCGATGGAGACGATGGGCACCTGGGGGTCGATGGCCCGGACCGAGATCACCAGGAAGACGTTCTCGGCATCGTCCGGCAGCAGGCAGAACACCGTGTCGATGGTGCTGCCGATGCCGATCTCGCGCAGTTCGGCATCGGTGCTGTAGTCCACGGAGGCCGTCTCGAAACCGGCCTTGCGCGCCAGTTCCAGATTGCCCTCCTTGCTGTCGACCACCAGGACGGTGTTCTCCCCGGCGGCGATGTAGGCGGCGATGTCGACGGCCAGCTTCTCGTAGCCGAACACGGCGATGCGCCGACCCTTGGTGGTCCCTTCAGTGGCGTTCACAGTGCGCTCTTGCCGAGTTTGTCCTTGAAGTGGTTCAGGCTGTAGGCGTCGCCAAAGACGATCAATATGTCGTTGCGTTGCACCAGGAAATCCCCCGGGGGGTGAAAATAGAAGGTCCGCCGGCCCATGTCGAAGGTGCTGCTCCTGGGTGCCTCCTCATGCTCGTGGGGGGTCACGATACCAAACAATACCAGCCGATAGTGGGGGAAATTGATCTCCTCGATGGTCTTGCCGTCGGCCAGTGAGCTCTCGGAGACCACGACCGCCTCTATGCCCACGTCCTGATTGCCGCTGAGGATCCCGTACAGGGCATCGAAGGCCACGGGCTGGTTCACATAGGCGGTGACCACGCGTCCGACGACATCGAAGGGGGTGACGATGCGGTTGGCTCCGGCCAGCTCCAGCTTGCGCACGGTCTCGCGCTTGTTGGCACGGGCGACGATCGGCAGGCCCTTGCTGAGATAGCGCGCGGTCAGAGTGATGAAGACATTGACCACGTCGTCGCCCGTGGTGCACACGATGGTCTTGACATGGTCCTGGATGCGCAGCCGCTCCAGGAGGTCGTTGCTCGAGGCGTCCCCCTCCAGGACCAGATGGCCCGCGGCCCGCGCCTGGTCGACCTTGTCGGGGTCCTTGTCGATGATGAGCAGCCGCTCCTTGTCGGCGGCCAGCTTCTCCACCACCACCTCGCCGACACGCCCGTAGCCACAGATCACGGTCAGGTTGCTGATCCGGCGCATCTCCGCCAGTACACGGTCCTCGCGCAGGGTCCTCAGCTTCACGGCAAAGGCCGAGACCACGATGGAGGTGAAGAAGGAGATCACCCCTAGGCCGGAGACGATGAGTACGATGGCGATGAAGCGTCCCTCCGGGGTATGGGGGACGATATCCCCGTAGCCCACGGTGGAGACCGTCACGATCGACCAGTACAGGGCGTCGACGATATTGTGGATCTCGGTGTCCGGGGAGTCGCTCTCGAAGACATAGATCGCGGTACTCGAGGCCACGACGACAAAACCGGCGACGATACTCAAGGTGGCCAGCTCGAAGCGCTTCTCCGAGAGCACCTTTGCGAATTCGTTGACGCTATTGGCGTAGCGGAACAGCTTGAACAGCCGAAACAGCAGGAATACACGCAGCAGCCGCACGCCACGGAAGCTGGGGAGTATGGCCAGCAGGTCGATGATCGCCAGGGGGGTGGTGACGTAGTCCCACTTCTTCTTCAGGGCCTCCCGGACGGCCGGCCCGAGCCGGAAGCGGGTGTTCAGGAACTCGGCACGCTCATAGTGCTCGATGATGATCCTGCACGTGTCGCTGTAGACCCACAGCCTCAACAGGTACTCGGTGACAAACAGGGTGACCACGAAGGCCTCGAAGAGGTCACCGAAGGTCCCGAGATCGTGATCGACCTCATAGATCAGCAGGGAGACGCTGCTGATCACTACTGCCGTCATGCCCAGGTCGAAGTAGCCGCGCAGTCTGCACTGGGGGTCGAACAGCAGGTCGCGGAAGAAGGCCTTGGTCTGCCGGTAGCGCAGGGAGTCGTCCAGGTAATAGCATAGACGAACGAGCTTTTTCGCGATCATGGGGGCGAGCGGGTGGGGCAAAGGCGGCTGTCTGGTACAGGCATGGGGGTTATTCTATACTCGTCGGCCCCGGGTTTTCTCCAGCGCATGGATCCAGGTGCACGACCCGGCAGACATAAGCAGGTATCTGCCCGTCACACCCGGGTCTTCCTCGGTGCGTGGATCCAGGTGTGACGGGTTGTCACTTCGACCCGGAGGCGCAGAGGCCACTTGGTGTGGCGCGGTGTGCGGGGGATCTCTGAGGGCCCGATCGCGGTCTCGCAGGCAGGGCCCAGGCTTGTGTTCCTTCCGGTCTATGGGCATGATTCAGGTGGTGCACCCCCTTCACGTGGCGCTCACACCCTCATCGCAATCTCTATGGACCTGTTTCAAACCACAGCTGCACAGCGCCCCCTGGCCGACAGGATGCGGCCACGGAGACTCGGGGAGTTCGTGGGGCAGGCCCATATCATGGCCCCCGGAAAGCCCCTGCGGCGGGCGATCGAGGAGAATCGTCTCCACTCGATGGTCTTCTGGGGCCCTCCCGGGACCGGAAAGACCACCCTGGCCCGGCTGATCGCGGCGCACTCCGAGGCGGAGTTTCTGAGTCTCTCAGCGGTGTTGAGCGGCGTGAAGGACATCCGGACCACCGTCGAGAGGGCCCGTGCGGTGCGTGCCGGCGAGGGGCGGGCGACCGTGCTGTTCGTGGATGAGGTGCACCGCTTCAACAAGGCGCAGCAGGACGCCTTCCTGCCCCACGTCGAAGATGGCACGGTCTTTTTCGTGGGGGCGACCACCGAGAATCCCTCCTTCGAGCTCAACAACGCCCTCCTCTCCCGCGTCCGAGTCTATGTCCTCAAGGCCCTGGGTGCGGAGGAACTGGGTACGCTGATCGATCAGGCCCTGGGGGATCCGGAGCGCGGATTCGGGGCATCCAGGATCGACCTCGACGCCGAGGCCCGGCGGTCCCTGGTGAGTGCCGCCGATGGGGATGCACGACGCGCCCTCAATCTCCTGGAGCTGGCGGTGGACCTCGGGGTGGAGACCGACGACAGGCATATCGCGGTCTCGCAGGCGGTGGTCGCGGAGGTGACCCGAGGCGGGGTGCGGCGCTTCGACAAGGGTGGGGAGCTGTTCTATGATCAGATCTCGGCCCTGCACAAGTCGGTGCGGGGGAGCGATCCGGATGCCGCCCTGTATTGGTTGAGTCGCATGCTCGACGGGGGTTGTGATCCACTGTATGTCATCCGGCGGGTCGTACGCATGGCCTCAGAGGATATCGGCAATGCGGACCCGCGTGCCCTGCGCCTGGCCCTGGATGCCTGGGAGACCTTCGAGCGACTGGGGTCCCCGGAGGGGGAGTTGGCGGTGGCCCAGGCGGTCGTCTATCTGGCCTGTGCCTCGAAGAGCAATGCGGTCTACAAGGCCTTCGGGGCCGCCATGGACGATGCCCGCAGGGCGGGCTCCCTGGAGGTGCCCGTGCACCTGCGCAACGCCCCGACCCGCCTGACCCGGGAGCTCGGGCACGGCAAGGGCTATCGCTACGCCCATGACGAGGCACAGGGCTACGCGGCCGGTGAGGACTACTTCCCGGCCGGCCTCGGTCGGCGCCGTTACTATCTGCCGGTGGAGCGCGGCCTCGAGCTCAGGATCAAGGAGCGGCTGGATCATCTCCGGGCATTGGATGCGCGGCACCGTAAAGGGGATAGAAACTGAGCGGAAATGTGCAGGCTCAGCCTCGGCGAGTATAGAATAGCTGTCACTATTCACATCGCTGTCGCTTGAGCTCAGATCGGCAGGCGGTTGAATACGGGGTGATGCCTGCCGGGCTATGGGACCCAAGATCCCGGGTACGACAGGCACGCAACAGACCACAACCTGCGACCGGCGGCCCTACGATGACAGATACCCTCGATCCGATCCTGCTGAACTTTCTCTATGCCGCCCTGGGCGGAATGATGACCCTGCTGTTCATGTGGCTGGGATGCAAGCTCTTCAATCGCGTGGTGTCGTTCCAGATCGGAGATGAGCTCGCCAATGGGAACATCGCTGTGGGTCTCATGGTCATGGGGATATTCATCGGCATAGGGATCGCCCTCGGACTGGTGATCGGCCTTGGACTGAACTGATGGGCAGGGCGTGGCCGCTCCTGATCCTCGCGCTGCTGGCGGCCTCCACGGTGACTGCCGCCCAGGCCGAGGTCGTTGATCTGAGTCGGGTGCAGACCGAGTACGACGCCTATTTCCGGAAGTACACCAAACGCTATTTCGGCCCACACTTCGACTGGCGCTGGTTCAAGGCCCAGGCGATCGCCGAGTCCCGTCTCGATCCTGCAGTAAAGAGCCCGGTGGGTGCGGTGGGGATCATGCAGATCATGCCGGCCACCTTTGCCGAGATCAAGAAGCTGAATCCTCACTTCGAGCAGCTCGAAGACCCGCGCTGGAATATCGCCGCCGGTATCTTCTACGACCGGTAGCTCTTCCGCAAATGGCGCAGGCCGCTCCCTGGCCTGGAGCGGCTGTTCCTGACCTTTGCGAGCTACAATGCCGGCTACGGGGGGGTGCTCAAGGCGGTGAAGCGGACCGGCAAGCAGGCACCCACCTGGCCCGAGGTGGAACCACACCTTCCGGGGCAGACCCGAAGCTATGTGAGTCAGATCCACAGGCTGGTCAAGCGGGGCAGGCGCCTGCGCGGGGCACAGAAGTTCCTGAGGCGGAGCTGACTCAGCCGGGCGGGCCGCCGGATACGAGTCGCGCATAGATCCATGCCACGGTCCCGAGCTGGGGGATCCCCACCCGCATCCAGTCCCCCCGGTGTTCGATCACGGTCAATGGTGTGCCTTTTGGCAGTGTGGACACGACCTTGAAACCGGTCCCCGGGCCACTGCGCAGGTTGGCCCTGTCGGCCTTGATGTGGGCCAGGGAGCCAAACAGCCGCGCGTCCTTCTCGAGTATCTCCAGCAATCGGTCCCGCACCGGCCCCTTGGCATGGGCGAGCTTCGCCAGCAGGATCTGTCGTGCGTCTTCCTGGCCCTGGCGTGCCGCCTGGAGGTAGTACTCCAGGGCCTTGAGTTTGTCTGCCTTGTCGCGCCCGTCGATGTCGTAGAGTTGGGCGAGGGCGAAGGCCGCGTCGGCATGACCCTGGGCCGCCGCCTTCAACCACCAGTGCTCGGCCTTTGCATCGTCGATCAGCAGGCCATAACCGTTGTGGTACATCCAGCCGAGCAGGTACTGGGCATCGGGATCGCCATGCTCTGCGCGGGGTCGGAGAAGGCAGTAGGCCTCGGCGTAGTTGCCTGCCGTCATGGCCTCGGCGATGGGGTCCCCATCGGCCGCACCGGCCCGTCCCGCGAGCAGGAGCGCGAACATCAGGCCCGCGAGCACGGTGGTGACGGGGTGCATCGGTTCCGCGGATCCGTCAGCGGCGGCCACCTCAGGCCGCACGGGCGGCCCGGACGGCCTCACCACGATCGAGGGCAAGACCCATCCCTGTCAGGACATCCTAAAGGGCCTCGAGGCAAGACAGGACGTTGCTCATGGTGCAGGTCTGGCCCATCAGGCCGATGCGCCAGACCCGGCCCGCGAGCGGCCCCAGTCCGGCCCCGATCTCCAGGTCGTAGTCCTCCAGGAGGCGCCCCCGCACCGTGGCCTCGTCGATGCCCTCCGGGACACGGACCGCGTTGAGCTGGGGGAGCCGGTGCCCTGGGGCCACCAGAAACTCGAGCCCCATCGCCTCCAGACCCGCGCGCAGGGCCATATGATGTCTATGATGGCGTTGCCACGCCTGTTCGAGACCTTCCTCCTGCAACATCACCAGGGCCTCATGGAGGGCATACAGGCTGTTGACCGGTGCGGTGTGGTGATAGGTGCGTTTGGACTCTCCGCCCCAATAGGCCATGATCAGGCTGAGGTCCAGGAACCAGCTCTGGACCTTCGTCTTGCGGGCCCTGATCCGATCGAGGGCCCTCTCGTTGAAGCTGACCGGCGAGATCCCGGGGGGGGCGGACAGGCATTTCTGGGTGCCGGAGTAGACCGCGTCCACCTGCCATTCGTCGACCAGCAGCGGCATGCCCCCCAGGGAGGTGACCGCATCCACGAGGGTCAGGCAGCCGTGCTCGCGTGCAAGTTCGGTCAGGGCCGGGACATCGGTGCTGGCGCCGGTCGAGGTCTCTGCGTGGACGAAGGCCAGGATGCCGGCCTCCGGGTGGGCCTTGAGGGCGTCCTCGACCTTTTGCGGGTCCACCGGCTCGCGCCAGGCATCCTCCACCATCACCGGTGTGCCCCCGCAGCGCTCGACGTTCTCCTTCATCCGCCCGCCGAAGACACCGTTCTGACATACGATCACCGTGTCTCCCGCCTCGACCAGGTTGACGAAGCAGGCCTCCATTCCGGCCGAACCCGGCGCCGAGATCGGCAGGGTGAAGGGATTGGAGGTCTGGAAGGCGTAGTGCAGGAGCCCCTTGATCTCGTCCATCATGGCGACGAAGGAGGGGTCCAGGTGTCCAATGGTCGGCTGGGCCATGGCCAGCAGCACGCGCTCATGGACATTGGAGGGTCCGGGACCCATCAGGGTGCGGGACGGGGGGTGATAGGACTTTGTGATCATTCTGCTCCGAATCGTTTGGGTCTACGGCTGGGCTCGAGCGCCCTGTGCCAAGCAAGATTGCCCTGCGGGAGTGGTCGTCCAGGGCCAGCGGGGAGTATAAGTCATTGCACCGGGGGGAGGCACCTGGTCTGGGGCGCGTATCATGGCGTCGGCGACGCCTGGCCGGTGACTGGGCCGTCCGCCGGCCTGGCGCGGCGCATCGGCCTCCAGGCCCCCTCGATGCCGAGGGCCCGGGCGCGGCGGGTGTGGCTCAGGGCGTCTCCACGATAGGTACAGACGGGCTCTTGTGGCCGGCACCTGTGGCAGCGGAGCCACAGACCTTCATGTTTGCCATGATCTTGCGCATCTCACTGAGTACCAGGTACCGGGCCACCAGGGTCTTCAGTGGACAGCCAAGGCCGACCACCCGGTCGATCCAGGCGCGGTTGACATAGAACAGCAGCTTGCCTTCGACCACCGGCAGGATGGCAAGGAATGTCTGGCTGGCATTGAGGGTGTGGGAGATGTAGAAGGCGCGCTCTGCCAGCAGGGCGGAGTCCGCATCCCCGGTAGAGACTCGATGGGACAGGCCCACACCCAGGTGGTCGTCGATGTAGAGCTTGCCCCAGAAAAAGTGCTCCGCGGCGCCGGTTGGCAGGGTGGTGGGGTAGTCCAGAAGGTATTGATACAGATCCGGATAGAAGTCCTTCATGGCCGGGGTCCCCTCGAGCGAGCAGCGCAACTCGTCGGCCGGCTCGGTCACGCGCTCCCCGCCCCGGGCGTAACCGGGGATACCCTCCAGGCCCTTGGATCTGTACGCCAGGTAACGGGCCACAAGGCCCTCCCGGAGCCGGTCTGCGACCAGGCTGATGTCCTGGTCTCTGATCCCCGTCGGTTTCAGGGCGCGGAATCGTGAGATCTCCTGGAAAGAGAGATTGAGCTCGGTGCCGGGTCTGGTCTTCAGGTAACGGCGTAATTCGCTCCAGTCGCCGGGACCGAAATGGAGTCTGGACAGGTCTTCGCGGGCGTGCCCGGGGCGGATAAAACCCTGGTCCACGAGATCGGGGGAGGGCGCGACCCAGGTCCCCGAGCGGATGGCATCCATGAGGGCCGGCCGGTCCTCTGTCATCAGGCACACCAGCCCCACCGAGACCTCTCCGCAGGGTGCGGGATCGATCCGCGTCCCTACGGTCTCCCCCTCCAGGATGCGTTGAATGTCCTGATCGCGAAAGGGCGTGGCCTCGATAAGCTCCGCCGCGGTCGGAAGCTCCTTGGCATGTCCGAGACCTGCAACAAGCCAGGCGATCAATAGAGCACTCACAATGATGCGCATGGTCCGCCTCTTGACTCTATTTCGATAAAGTATTTTAACATAAACTAATATAATGCCGCGCGGCCATACCGTCTGTGATCATCCCTGCAACTATGCTATGCATGAGGGTTTCCGGGCTATGTAGCCGACAATCGGCGGTACAGTATGGGTCGAAGCCTCCTCTTGAATCCGCATTGCTCACCTGGGGTCGTCGCGAGGCGGCCCAAGGCGGCGCTGTGACCGCCCTTCGTGACCGAGGGCCGGGCGGGCGCCGGCGACACCGTGTGGCGCAGCCCGACCAGGCGCAGGTCATACGGGGTGGGCCAGGCCCCGCCACGGCACAGGCGCGATGAGCACGGCCGCCCCTCATCGGCGTGGCCTCCACCGGTCCAAGGGCCTGGCCTGGGTCGTGATCGCCGTGCTCTGTGTGATGATGCGGGGCTCGGTCGCCGATCCAGGGCTTCAGCTCCTGGCGCAGATCGCCGCATTGGCCGGCACAGGCTGGCAGCTGGAGGGTCTCAAGGCCTCCTTGACTTCGACTGGGACGGGGCCCCTGAAGTTGCAGCTCACCGCGACGGCGGCCTCCTTGCCCGATCCCCTGGGTGAGGTGAAGGACCTGAGGCTGAGCTGCCCGGTGCTGAGGCTGCGGGGCTCAGAGCTTCGTTGCCCGGCGGGTCGGCTTCGGCTCAGGCATCCCCTGCTGTCCCGGCGTCCCATTGCCCTGTCATTCAGCTATTCGGCGGTTGCGGGCCTCAGCCTGCAGTTCTCCGATCTCGGTCTGGCCCGGGGCTCCGCCGCCGGTCTCCTGCGCTGGAAGGCGGGGCGCTGGGACCTCGGCCTGAAGGCTCGTCGGGTGAGTCTCCCCCGGCTCAGCGCGGTCCTGGCGCCCGAACGGGCGCGGGCCTTCCAGCCCCTCGGGACGGTAGATATCGACGTGCAGCTGAAAGGCGCCTCCAGGGGCGTCGAACACCTCAGTATCGATCTGGACGTCGAGCATCTCGCCTTTGCGGATCCCTCGTCCCGTCACGTCGGTGAGGCGCTGACCGGGCAGGTGCACCTGAGTGGCGAACGGGGTCGCACGCAGTGGTCTGTCCAAGCCAGGTCGGCCTGGCGGGCAGGGCAGCTCTATATCGATCCCTTCTTTGTCGACCTCGCCGCCAATCCCGTTGAGCTCTCCCTGGCCGGGCGCTGGCGACCCGACGAGGGACTGTTTGTCCTCCGCCAGGGGCATCTGAGTCAACAAGGGATCCTCGAGGCGAGCGCCACAGGCCGTGTGTCCCTGGACGAGTCGGTGGAGATACGCCAGCTCGAGATCCGCCTGGTGAAGGCTCGGATGTCCGAACTCTATGCCACCTACCTGCAACCGCTGGTGATCGGGACCAGTCTGGACGACCTGGACGTCGATGGACGGGCCGAGGGTCTGGTGCGTATCGATGCCCAGGGGACCCACGTGACGGCGCGGATCCGGGGGCTCGGTCTCGATGACCGGCAGGGGCGGTTTGGGGGCAGCGGTCTGGCTGCAGACCTGCGCTGGCAAGAGCGGGGGCCGCCCCTGCGCTCCCGGGTGAGTTTCGAACGGGCCCATGTCTACGGGCTGGAGCTGGGGGCGAGTGCACTCACCGTGGAGAGCACTGGCGGGGCCCTGCGGCTGGTGCAGCCTGTCTCTATTCCGGTGTTCGACGGGGAGCTGAAGGTGAATGAGCTGGCCTTCGAGGACCTGGGGACGGAGGCCCTGAGCTGGCGCCTGGATGCGGCCTTGACACCCCTGTCCATGGCCTCCTTCACGGAGGCGGTCGGCCTGCCCAGGATGAGCGGCCACCTGTCTGGAATGATCCCGGAGGTCCAGTACCGGGACGGCGTACTGGCGGTGGGGGGGGCGATCCTGATCCGCGTCTTCGACGGAGCGGTGGTGGTGACCGATCTGCGCCTGGAGGATCCCTTCGGGACGGTCCCGCGGCTGACCGCGAATATCGCCATAGAGGACCTGGATCTGCACGCACTGACGCGGCGCTTCTCCTTCGGGGAGATCAGGGGACGCCTGAGCGGTAGGGTGAAGGACCTGGAGCTGGTCAACTGGAGACCGGTACGATTTGATTTGTGGCTCGCCACACCTGAGAATGACCGCTCCAGGCGTCGGATCAGTCAGCGGGCGGTGGAGGCCATCAGCAGCCTGGGCAGTGGCGTGTCAGGGGCGCTGTCCAGATCCTTCCTGCGCATCTTCAAGACCTTCTCCTATGGCAAACTCGGTCTGAGCTGCCGGTTGCGCAACGGGGTCTGCCTGATGGACGGCATCGCCCCTGCCGGCGACGGGGGCTACTATCTGGTCAAGGGGGCGGGTCTGCCGCGGATCGATGTCATCGGCCATGTGCGAGAGGTGGATTGGAACGAGCTGATCGAGCGCCTGCAGGCCGTGACCCGGGGCACGGCGGCGACCGCACCCTGAGGGCCCTCCCCTCGTCCCGGTACGGGCGTGGTCCTGGTGCCAACCGCCGCCGATCACCGCCCGGAGCCCACCCTGGAGCACGGCTTGGGATGCACGGCCGGGCGCGAGTGACCGGCCGCGCTCGAGCGGATGCAAGGTCCAGTCGTTCAGATCAAGGCCCGAATCGCCGCCCATAGCCCACACTGAGGCCCGGGATGTGTGACGCAGGGCAGGGCGATCGGGGTCGGCAGCAGTCGAACCATGAACAGATCAGAGGTTTCCTAGATATGGAGGCGCGTTGACATGAGATTCCTGAGGCGGATATCCGGCCTGGTGCCGATCTGGTTACTGGCGGCATGTGTCACCATCAATGTCTATTTTCCCCAGGCGGCCGCAGAGACCGCGGCGAAGACCATCGTCCGGGACGTGCTGGGCACGGGCCAGGGGGGTGTCAAGCCGGCCCCGGAGACCCCGCCCGAGAAGGGATCGCGCCGTGACGACGAGGCGGGCGCGCTGGTGGCCCTGGTGCTGAACGTGCTGATCAGCCCGGCACATGCCGGCGCGGACATCAATATCAATACACCGGCGATCAATGCCCTGCGCCTCCCTGAAACGGCGGCAACCCGAGCTGCGCCCGTTCTTCGACAGTGGGGCACTGGGGTTGACACGCGACGGCCTGGTCGCGATCCGGGACCCACAGTCCATCCCCCTGCGGGACAGAAACCGGGTCAAAAAGCTGGTTGCGGACGAGAACCGTGACCGCAACGGCCTGTATCGGGAGATCGCCAGGGCGAATGGCCACCCGGAGTGGGAGAGGGACATCCGCAAGACCTTTGCCCAGGTCTGGATCCAGGAGTCGCCTCGCGGGACCTGGTACCAGACAGCCAACGGGGCGTGGACACGCAAATGAGCCGCCTGCAGCCAGCGGGCTCCCGCCCGGGTCTGGATAGCACTTGATGGCAGACCTGCTCGACGTATCGAATCGGTATCTGGTCCGGGCCCTGTGGGGCGTGGATCCGGTGCTGCTCCCCCGGTGGAAGGCGATCCTGGTCTGGGTGGGGCGGGGCCTCTATGTCCTGGCCCGGGACCTGGTCGAAGGCGAGCTGACCCTGCGTGCCATGAGCCTGGTCTTTACGACCCTGCTCTCCTTCGTCCCCCTGCTGGCAGTCAGCTTCTCGGTCCTGAAGGCCTTTGGGGTACACAATCAGATCGAGCCGGTGCTGCTCAATTTCCTGTCGCCCCTGGGTGAGAAGGGCGTGGAGTTGACCACCCAGATCGTCAGTTTCGTGGACAATGTCCAGGTGGGGGTGCTGGGCTCGGTGGGGGTGGGCCTGTTGATCTATACCACCATCTCGCTGATCCAAAAGATCGAGACCGCCTTCAATTACACCTGGCGCGTAGAGCGCGCGCGCTCCTTTGGAAGGCGTTTCAGCAACTACCTGAGCGTGCTCCTGGTGGGGCCGGTGCTGGTGTTCTCCGCCATCGGCTTCGCCGCCTCGGTGATGAACAGCCCCTTCGTGCAGGGCCTGGTCGCGATGGAACCCTTCGGCACCCTCTATCGGGTGCTCACCCTGGCGGTCCCCTATCTGCTCATCGTCGCGGCCCTGAGTCTGACCTATTTCTTTATTCCCAATACCCGGGTGCACTTCGATGCCGCGCTGTTCGGCGGTGTGCTGTCTGGCGCCGCCTGGGTCATCACCGGCAAGCTGTTTACCACCTTCGTGGTGGCCTCCACCAAGTACACGGCGATCTACTCCGGTTTCGCCATCGTGCTCTTGTTCATGATCTGGCTCTATCTGAGCTGGCTCATCGTACTCGTGGGGGCGGGCGTCGCCTTCTATCGCCAGCATCCGGAGTACCTGGTGCCGGTCGGGCGGGGGACCCGGATCAGCAGTCGGGCTCAGCAGCGCCTGGCCCTGATCCTGCTGACGGCGGTCGGGGAACGCTTTCGGCGCGGACAGCGGCCGTGGACCGAATACGGCCTCGCACAACGGCTCAACGTGCCCGCGCCGGTGATCAGCGACCTGCTGGACATCCTGCGCCAGGGCGGGCTGATCGTCCAGACCGAGGAGGATCCACCGACCTATCTCCCGGCTCAGGACCTGGAGCACATGCGGGTCAGGGACGTGCTGGACGTGGTGGCCAACGCCCGCGATTCGGCACACCTCAATATCAGCTATCCGGAGTTCAAGGTCGTCGACGAGCTGGTGGAGACCATCGACCACTCCGTGGCCGCCGCCCTGGACGACCTGTCCATCAAGGATCTGGTCGACCGGTCCCTGCCCAGGCAGGACGATGTCGTGCTGGCTGCCTTGCCCCGGTCTGCGGCACAATCGACGGGCCAGGACCGCTCATGAGCAGTGATGAGCGTCTCGAGACCCTGATTCGGCGTCTTCGTGAGTTTGCCGCTGAACGGGACTGGGAGCAGTTTCATTCTCCCAAGAACCTTGCCATGGCATTGATCGTCGAGGCCGCAGAGCTGGTCGAACCTCTCCAGTGGCTCAGCGAGGCGCAGAGCCGGGAACTTCCGCCGGAACGGGTGGAGGAGGTCGCCCTCGAGATGGCGGACGTGTTCATCTATCTGCTGAGGCTGGCCGATCAGCTGGAGGTCGATCTGCTGGCGGTCGCAGGGCGCAAAATGGAGATCAATGCCCGCAAATATCCCGCACAGCGCGTGCGGGGGCGGGCCACGAAGTACCGGCCAGGCCAGGCCTGACTGGCGCCCGGCCACCCTTTTATCCTGAATCCCGAGCGACTATGTCCGATTCCACTCTGCCAGGCGATGCCCCCTCCGTGCGCGACGAGCCCGTAGTGACCCTCGAGATCGAGGGTGGGGAGCTGCTCCTGCTCGGCACGGCCCACGTCTCACGCGCCAGCGCGGACAAGGTCAGGGCGTTGCTGGGTGAACGGAGATTCGATGCCGTGGCCGTGGAGTTGTGCCCGAGCCGCTACGACTCGATGCTCAATCCAGACGCGCTGGCCCGGATGGACCTGTTCCAGGTCTTTCGGCAGGGGAAGGCGGTCATGGTCTTTGCGAGTCTGGTACTCGGGGCCTATCAGCAGCGGCTTGCCGAGCAGTTCGGCATAGAACCCGGTGCGGAGATGCGCGCGGCCGTGGAGTGCGCGAAGGAGCAGGGTCTACCGGTCCTGCTCATCGACCGTGAGGTGGGCGTGACCCTGCGCCGGGTCTACCACAACGTGCCCTGGTGGCGGCGTCTGGTACTGCTCTCCGGGCTGCTGGCGAGCATCATATCCCCCGAAGAGGTAGACGAGGAGGAGATCGAACGGCTCAAGGAGGGGGATATCCTGGAGACCACCTTCGCCCAGTTCGCAGACCAGGCCCGGGACCTCTATGTCCCCTTGATCGAGGAACGGGACCGCTACATGGCGGCGCGTCTGCGCCAGGAAGAACGCAGTGGTCACCGTCATATCCTCGCGGTGGTGGGGGCAGGGCACCTGAAGGGGATCGCCCGCTATCTCCAGGCACCCGATCTGGATCCCGAGGCGGTCATCGCCCAGCTGGACGAGGTCCCGCGGGGCCGGCGCTGGGGACGGTTGATCCCCTGGCTGGTGGTGGCCCTGATTCTCTCGGGCTTTGCAGTGGGCTTTGCACGCAGTCCGGATCTGGGTTGGCGCCTGGTGGCCGACTGGGTCCTGATCAACGGGGGGCTGTCCGCGCTCGGGGCCCTGCTGGCAGCGGCCCACCCCCTGACCGTGATCACCGCCTTTCTGGCCGCGCCGCTGACCTCACTCAACCCCACCATCGGTGCCGGGATGGTTACTGCGGCCGTCGAGGTCTATCTGCGCAAACCGAAGGTGGAGGACTTTTCGAGCCTGCGCCACGATGTCGCCCATCTGCGTGGCTGGCGCCACAATGCTGTGGCCCGGACCCTGCTGGTGTTCATGTTCAGTACCCTGGGCTCAGCCGTGGGCACCTATGTCGCCGGCTTCCGGATACTGGAGCGCCTGACCTGAGCCCCGTCGGCCTGCGGGGCGCTGGCCGGGTCCGGGTCGTGGCCGTCCTCAGAGCACGCGTAGCACCTTTTTCACTGGCGTGCGCGCCTCCATGGCGAACTCGAACAGGACCTCGTCCGCCCAGCGCAGGCGCCGGCTCAGTTCCCGGGCCAGGTTCATCTGGATCAGGGTGAACTGCTCGGGATCCCGGCAATGGATCTCGAGGAGCAGGTCGTTGTCGAGCTGAAGCGCAGCCGAGTCCCGTACGGCCATGACGCTGGCGCTGCGCGGGAACAGGTCGATCAGCGCCATCTCCCCGAAGCTGTCACCGGGCAGGAAACGGCGCAGTTCACGGGTCTGCCCTTGCCACGACTTGAGGACCGCCACTTCACCCTCCTGCAGGACGTACATGGCCTCGCCCGCGTCGCCTTCCCGGAAGAAGTAGTCATGACCTCGTACGGTGATTCGCGGCGCCGACTGCGACAGGAGCCGCAGGGTCTCGGGCGTGAGTCCCCCGAAGAGTGGCATCTCTTTCAACAGATCGATATCGGTATCCGCCATTGGCGCCTCCATGGTTGGCCGGGCTGGACCGTGGTCGCGTCCGGTCGCGGCACTCGCCCCGGGGGGTCCGCACGGAGAGCGAAGGCCCCGCCACTGCGAGTATATAATGCCGCGGACTGCGGTATTTTCAAACGTGGGTGGAGCAATGGCCGGGAGACGGCAGAAGAGACCCGCCGAGGTGCGGATCGCCGAGGTGCAGGATCTGACCCAGGACGGACGCGGGGTGGTGAGGGTGGAGGGCAAGGTGGCGTTCGTCCATGGCGCCCTGCCCGGTGAAGAGGTCCGCTTCCAGTACACGAGAAAGGGACGTGATTTCGATGAGGGCGAGGTCCTGGAGGTGTTGCGCGCCTCCCCGGATCGGGTGAGTCCCCGGTGCCCCCACTTCGGGGTCTGTGGCGGCTGCGCCATGCAGCACCTGGCCCCCGAGGCCCAGGTCGCTGCCAAGCAGCGGGTCCTGCTGGGCACCCTGGAGCGGATCGCCGGTGTGACGCCCCGGCAGGTCCTCCCGCCACTGACGGGCCGTCCCTGGGGCTACCGGCGCAAGGCCCGGCTGACGGTGAAATATGTCACCAAGAAGGGCCGGGTCCTGGTGGGTTTCCGGGAGCGCAAGGCACCCTACGTGGCGGATATCCGGAGCTGTGAGGTCCTGCACCCGAGCGTCGGGCAACAGCTCGAGGCCCTGGCCGAGCTCGTCGGCGGGCTCGAGGCGCGCGCCCGTATCCCCCAGCTGGAGGTGGCGGTGGGCGACGAGGCGACCGCCCTGGTCCTCAGACACCTGGACCCCTTGGGGGAGGCCGACCGTTCCCGGCTGGTGGCCTTCGCCCAGGGCAGGCCCGGGATTCAGCTCTGGCTGCAGCCCGCCGGTCCTGACAGCATCCTCCCCTTGTGGCCGTGCACGGCGGAGCTGTCCTACCGGATCCCGGCCCACGGCATCACCCTCCACTTCCGGCCCCTCGACTTCATCCAGGTCAACGCCGGGATCAATCTGCAGATGGTGGACCGGGTCATGACGCTCCTCGATCCGGGGCTGCAGGACAGGGTCCTGGAACTGTTCTCGGGCCTGGGCAACTTCACCCTGCCCATGGCCCGGCGCGTGGCGGAGCTCGTCGCCGTGGAGGGGGACCCCGCGATGGTCCGCAGGGCGGCGGAGAATGCGCGCCGCAATGGCCTGGACAACACGGTCCATGTGGCTGCCGACCTGTTCCTGGCGGGCGACTCTCCCCCCTGGCCCGGGCGCCCCTACACCAAGGTGCTCCTGGACCCGCCCCGGGCCGGGGCCGCACAGGTCATACCGTGGCTGGGCCGGCTCGGGGCCTCCAGGATCGTCTATGTCTCCTGCCATCCCGCCACCCTGGCCCGGGACGCGGCCGAGCTGGTGCGAGGCTGGGGTTATGAGCTGAGTGGGGCGGGGGTGATGGACATGTTCCCGCACACGGCCCACGTGGAGTCCGTGGCCCTGTTCGAGCGGCCCGGATAGGGGGCAGGCCGAGTGAGCACGGCTGGTGTAGACTGGTTGGATGCCGTGGACAGACTTCCATCCGGCCGTGCAGGCGTGGTTCTCCCAGGCCTTTGCGGCCCCTACGCAGGCCCAGCGCCAGGCATGGCCGGCCATCAAGTCGGGCCGGCATACGCTGATCGCCGCACCGACCGGCTCGGGCAAGACCCTGGCGGCCTTCCTGGCGGTGATCGACGACCTGGTCTGGAGGGGCCTGGAGCAGGACCTGTTCGGACGCCTGGAGGACCGAACCTATGTGGTCTATGTCTCGCCCCTGCGGGCCCTGTCCAACGACATCCGCAAGAATCTCGAGCTGCCCCTGGCCGGGATCGAGGCCGCGCTGCAGGTCGGCGGACTGGGCGGGGTGGGGATCCGCACCGCGGTGCGCACCGGTGAT
>Ga0114931_10002048_pt1 | contig 25702 bp, 27 predicted proteins | sample 2SBtaG_FD_89579 | JGI IMG/M metagenome (GOLD analysis project Ga0114931, IMG submission 89579) | Deep subsurface microbial communities from Kolumbo volcano to uncover new lineages of life (NeLLi) - 2SBTROV14_V59a metaG | ecosystem: Environmental > Aquatic > Marine > Volcanic | place: Kolumbo... | reverse complement strand
TACACCCCGATGAACCCGTCGGTGGAAACATCGTGATGACACCATCGGCGTCCATGACCGTTGTCGCCAAATTCCCCACCGGTGCCGATAAAAGCGGCAACCCCATTATCATTAAAATGCATGATGTACGATGCGCCAAGGATTCCTGAAAGGCTTGATTGTCGGCATGCTATTGAACACGGCGTTCGCGGGCGGCGTGGACTTACCCAAAGGCCTGATCGCACTGGACGGACGCCCGGCACCTGCCCTAAAACTTAAAAACATGGATGATGCGTCTTACGATCTCAGCAAAGCCAAAGGCTCCTGGGTGCTGGTGCATTTTTGGGCGACTTGGTGTGGGCCCTGCCGCAGGGAATTACCGACCGTTCAACGTATGCGGAAAAAACTATCGTCACTGGCGTTTAAATTGATCCTGGTGAACACCGCCGAGGATGATGATACGGTTTTTTCATTTTTACCCACCGTTGCCCCTGAACTGGACACACTAATGGACCGCGATGGCTCGGTCACCGATACTTGGCAACCGCGCGGATTACCGGCGACGTTTTTTGTCGATCCCCAAGGGAAGCTGCGTTATATCGCCCTGGGTGGAAGGGTCTGGGATAGCGTGGACTATTTGACATTTATAAAGGGATTGCTCAAATCCACGCCTTAAAGCAGCCGTATACGTTAGTACCGGTTGCTGTAGGCCCTATCTATGCTATAGCACTGACTTTTCGGCCTTGCCAGTCAGCCTTAATTGTCGGGTTCGAAGTCATCACCGTAAACCTCACGAATAATTTCCCGGTGTCGGTTGTATTCTTCGTCAGCGGCCTTAACCAGCGCGGTTAATCCGGCCTTGCCAAGCACGGTCAATCCGGCAGGATCCTTATTTAGGTTGCCCGGAATATTGCGAATGGAATTTTTGAGACTGTCAGGCATTTCATTTTTTACCGCCCAAGGCAAATGGGCGAGTTGTTCGCTTCGAACCAGGAACTTCATTTGATTGATGTATGCCGATATGCTTTTTCACATAGCGCATATACAGTACTTTATCGCCGGCGCCGCTGGCCTCAAAATCCCCATAATAGGAACCGTGTATCGCCGCCGGCGGATTTTTCGCGAATACTTCTTCGTATTCGCCGCGGTTTAAACCGTTTTGACGCAGCAAATAGCTGGCGACACTATAGCTTTGCATGGCCTTGGATCCGCCGCCAAAAAGAATTTTCCGACCGCGTAAATCCGCCACCGAATTGATACCGCTGTCCTTTCTTACCGGGGTCCTTAGATTTCAGCCGAGATATAGTGCTTGTATCGGGCGGGAAACCAATCGGTTTAGCGGCAAAACAATGCTGGACAAGCCGTCATTTAAAACCCTTATAGCATAGTACTTTCCGGCGAGTCAGGGTCGGCGGTGTCAGTACAGCATGCGGTACACCACGGCGACATCACGATGCGTGATAACCCGGACACGCCTAATCATGGTAGTTATGCCTTGTCTATTCTCATGATTTCTTTATGGGCTTGAATCCTGACGGTATTGCCCACGGCTTTCATGACCAGTGAATTACGCCTATAATGCCCTTAATAAAGAAACTATTAGAGAACATACATCATGCTACAGCTTTCAAGGGCCGGCCTCATATTAACCGCTTGCATTTATTTGGCTTCGTTTTTGATACTGGTGGCAATGGGTATACAGGAAAGTATTTCCATCGCCATTTTGGTCACTGATCCGGCGTCGATCTTCAGTTTTCCGTTTTACGCCGGCATCGTTTCCAACTTCGGTGTCATCATTTGGACTGCGACCGCAACTATTTGTTTATTTGCGGGTTCCTTCGTTCGAGACGCCCATAACCGGCAATTTCTGTTGTTAAGCGGAATATTGACATTAATACTGATGTTGGACGATCAATTCCTTTTGCATGAGGAAGTTTTTCCGCTCTATCTTCATATCCCGGGCATTGTGTTATACGGATTTTACGCCATCAGTTTATTGATCATTGCAATGCTCCATTTCCGGCTTGTCTTGGCCAATAACCCGATCTTAATGGCTTTGCCCCTGGCGTTTTTTGCCATCTCCGTGGTCTCCGCGCCGGTGACACAAAACGTGTTAACAACCATTAATCCATTACTGATTGAAGACGGTTGCAAATTTATCGGCATCAGCGGTTGGTTCTTATATTTCCTGCTGTTCGCCAGCAAGGCGATTGACGAGCAGTTTAACCCGAAGCCTTCGTAGTTCCATGCCGTCAGGAACCAAGCTCATCACGCCATGCGTCGTGCCGACCAATCAACCGCAGGGCGTGCCGCAATAATGTCTTACCCGGTAAGGTGCGATACCAGGTCGATACGCCCGAAGGATGAGGTAAAGGGATAATATCAGCAGTTATCATGGTACTGCGCTGCTTGCCGATAATTTCAGCCAGGTTCTGAACAGCAAGAAATTGCGAAATGGCAAGTTTTCCCACCGGGATCAACAGGGCCGGTTTCAAAAACGTCAATTCCCATTGCAACCAGTTCCGGCAATGCTTAATTTCGGATTTGGCCGGTACACGATCACCGCCGCCATTGTTTTTTCCGGGATAACAGCGGCACACGGCCGCCATATACACATGACTACGAAACGTTGATTCATCGACACCGATACTCGCAAACCACTGGAACAACGTTTTTCCAGCGGACCATGCAAACGGCCTGCGCAGTTCTATTTCATGGCGACCGGGCGCTTGGCCCACGACAACAATGGGAGAAATCACCGGGATACCGGTTACTGCGGGACCCTGCATGCCGGGGCATTTGGCACACAGGCGTAGTTGTTGCTGATGGCGCTTAAGCCGGCGCAAGCGGTCCATGCGGTGCACGTGAAATCATGTCATTTTTTTCTTTTCTTTGGCCTTGAACGGTATTTACCATGACTGCCACGCCAAATTTTTCCACGCCGACTGCGCCGATCACCACTAACCATGGTTGATCCTTTCGTTAATCGCCAAGAAAACATTTATTATCGGTTGACTCGGTCGCCGGTTCAACGCCGGTAAAAAAAAGACCGCTCAACTGAGCGGTCTTTGGAGTGACGCATTTCGCTCGTATTATTTCTTTTTAGCCGGTGCCGGCGGAATCGGACTCAGAACCAACTCGTCTTTGTTGGCTTTGGTGAAACCGTATTTGGCATAAATATTCTGTGCGCCGTCGGTAGCGAGATAAGACAGGTAACGCATGGCGTTATAGGCATTTTTTCCGGTTTTCAGGGCACCAATGGCATAACCCACTTTGTCACCTTTGTTGTATTTGTCATCGATGGCAATGCCGTCAATGTTGCGACCCATCGCTTTGCCATGCACCACCTCGGTGGCCCAAACGATTCCAACGTCGGCTTTACCGTTTTCAATACGGTGAGGTGTTTCACGGTGATGACGGGAGGTAAACCAGGTTTTCCCTTCTACAGCCCAGCAACTTTTACATTTCTTACCGCCGGTGATTTTGTCATACAAACCCAGGTCCTTGAGCATTTCAGAACCATAGAACTTGAAAATACCTTCGGTCAGAGGGTTAGGATGGGACTGTACCAGATCGTCACGGCCAAGATCCTTGACATCCTTGATTTTCTTGGGATTGCCTTTGGCTATCATCAGTTCCAGTTTATTGTGGGTGTAAATAATATAGTTATGCATGATCCCCTTGCCGGCCAGTTTTTTCAAGTGACCAAGATTCACGCTGGCGAACAGGTCAGGGTTTTGTGCCGTTTTTTTCTTTTCAATAATGCCCTGTTTAAGTATTTGGTTTTTTAAAATTTGACCCGGTGGAATGGTTTCCACATAGATAGACTTGATATCCGGATTTTTCTTTTGAAAATCCTTGATCAACTCCTCCATGACCATGAACTGATTGCCGGCCAGATACATAACCAAATCCGCTTTATAGGAATCCTCAATGTTGCCGTAAACGATCTTACCGTCGGCGAGAAACGTTCTGTAATCGTGTCCCAGTCCGGCACCTTTTTTTTCGGCTGCTATCGCAGTGCTTCCCATCGCCAGAAGTCCAGAGCACGCCACAAGGGTGGCCCATTTTACTGCAGTTGTTATACGCATCGCGTTCTCCTATTTTTTGAGGGGGGTAACAAAAAACATTTACACCGTGTCTAGCTCCACCGCGTAAATGCCGAATACATCACTTGTTGTGGCAAGTCTCGCATAAAGTTTGCCGGTCTTGACCGATGCCATCATTGATGACACCGCTATTGCTAACCCGAAGAAAACTGGGAATAAACTGCGATCCTTCGCCGTTTGACGGAATGCCGTGTGGATCGTGGCATGACGCGCACTCAACTTTGGGACCGTCACCGCTGTTGTACAATCGAACTTCGTTTTTGTCCATTTTTCCAGACCCATTGCGGTCGAAGAAATAGGTCACCCGACCCAGGCTATCGGTTGTTGCAACCGGTTCGTTATAACTGTAACTAACATCGGTATAGGCAGGCTGTGACGCATCAGGACGTGTATTGATGGTGGGATAGGTGATTCCAATGGGATGATCGTTGCGTAATTCATCCGATGCCTCGGAAATTTCAAATCCGTCAAATGGGGGAGCGCCAGGCGGTGAGTTGGCATCACGAAAAACGGAACTGTGGCAGGATAAACAACTAAAATCCGTACTGTTTGCCAGGTGAGCGTGACTGCGATTGGTCACCGCCAAACCATCCCAACTATCCAGAAATGATTCATTCGGCGTCGGCGAGTAACCAGCCATGGCGCCGGTCGGCCTTGTGGGCATGTTGATAATGGTATCCACCGAAAGCGAACCGTCATGGCAGCTCAGGCATGTCAGTGAATTCGGTCCGGGTACACCCACCGGCTGATCAAAGGTCAGCGGGTCGTAATTCCCCACAAAATAATTTCGACGCGGCCGGGTATCGGTACTGACATCGCCCCATTTATTATAAGTACCAAAAAGTTGATAATTGGTAAGCGGTTTAGATCGATTCCACAAGGGCGCGGCCACTTCGCTGTTGGAGCCATGTGGCGTATGGCAGTAAACGCAAACCTCGAAGTACTGATTGCGAACACCATCCATGATGGTGCTGGCCATATAGCTCATGGTCAGGTTATGACGGGTATTGGCGATGGAACCCACGTTGGGTGCTCTGGTATTGGGATCCCAACCATCTCCCCGTGTGGGGCTTGCTTCCACTAAAACCAGCAAAACTAAAAAAAAACTTATTTTGCGCCACATCGCTTACTTACCGTCCCGCCCCAATACATTGTTTTTACAACCAATCGTGATGATACCTGGTTGCTTGACCGGAAAGTGTACACTACCGATTTCCTTAGGATCAAGCCTTTAACGATTTGCGCTCGGATAAAGTATACAGAGTCTTGCACTTGCTCGTAGACGATGACTAATCTATCACACAGTAAAGGGTTACTCAAGAGCCATGCACACCGATCATAGACCCGTGTCAAATAAGTTCGTTAGAATCTGCTTATACACAATGCGTTTACACGGGTTTAGGCTTGGCTCGTTTGTTTTTAAGAAAGTTAATCAAGCCATTGGTGGAACTATCGTGACCGGATACCGGATGCTCATCAGACAATTCCGGCAATATGGCTGTTGCAAGTTGTTTTCCCAACTCCACACCCCATTGATCAAACGAGTTAATGTTCCAAATCACCCCTTGTACAAATATTTTGTGCTCATACAGCGCAATCAAGCTGCCCAGGGTATACGGATCCAATCGCGCCAACATAATGGAGTTGGTGGGACGATTACCGGTAAACACTTTATGGGGCGCCAGTGCGTCGGCGGCTTGCGCATCCCAGCCGGCGTCAAGCAACTCCTCACGAGCCTGCTGTTCATTTTTACCACGCATCAAGGCTTCGGTTTGCGCTAGAAAATTAGACATTAGAATATTATGATGTTCCCCCGCCGGGTGGCGTGGCTCGATGGCGATAATAAAATCCGCCGGTATTAACTTGGTTCCTTGATGTATCAACTGGTAAAAAGCGTGCTGGCCGTTGGTTCCGGGCTCGCCCCAGATGACCGGCCCCGTCGCATAGTCCACCCGCTGCCCCTGTTTGTCCACGCCCTTACCGTTACTTTCCATGTCACCTTGCTGAAAATAGGCCGGAAAGCGGTGCAGGTACTGATCGTAAGGTAATATGGCGTGAGTTTGGGCATCGAAAAAATTGTTATACCAGACTCCCAGCAATGCCAATAGAACGGGCATATTGTCCGCCAATTCGGTGTAACGAAAATGATTGTCCATGGCATGGGCGCCGTCAAGCAGGCGCGTAAAATGGTCCATGCCAATAGCTATCACAATCGACAATCCGATAGCGCTCCAAAGCGAATACCGTCCCCCCACCCAGTCCCAAAATTCAAACATATTGGCCGGATCGATACCAAACCGCGCCACCGCCTCGGTATTGGTGGACACGGCGACAAAGTGCTTGGCAATGTCGGCGCCGGTCGCCGCCGACGCCAGAAACCATGCCCTGGCCGTGGCGGCGTTTGTCATGGTTTCCTGGGTGGTAAACGTTTTGGACGCAATGATAAACAGGCAGGTTTGAGGATTCAGTTGCCCCAGTACTTCGTGGATGTGGGTGCCGTCTATATTGGATACAAAATGCATGCGTAGGCGTTTGTGCCGGTACGGTTTTAACGCCTCGGTCACCATGACCGGACCCAGGTCGGAGCCGCCGATGCCGATATTGACAACATCGGTAATGGCCTTGCCGGTAAATCCCAACCACTGCTCCCCGCGCACCGCATCGCTGAAACGATGCATTTTTTCCAGTACCGCGTTGATCGACGGCATGACGTCCTCGCCGTCGACGTCAATGGGTTTGTTGCCGCGGTTGCGCAATGCCACATGCAAGACGGCGCGGTTTTCAGTGCTGTTTATTTTTTCGCCGCGGAACATCTTTTCAATCCAATCACCCACGCATGCATACTCGGCCAGATCCAGCAGCAACTGCACTGTTTCGGCGGTTATCAGGTTCTTGGAATAGTCCAACATGATATTTTCCCATTGCAAGGAGAACCGGTCAAAGCGGTTGGCATCGGTGTTGAACCAATCATGCATATACTGGCGGGCGATCTTGGCGTGATGCTGTGATAATGCGCGCCAGGCAGGACTTTCGGTTAGCGAACTCATGGCAATCCTTACTATTTTATGATCAACGCGGTAACCACCGCGACAACGCTACGCCTTGTCGCGGTAGCCGTACCTGTTCAATGTAGCAGTTCGGGACAACGCCGCCGATTGCAGGGTAGGCTCGATTATGGGGTATCAATCCCGTCAAGCGCCAGCGAATTGCGCCATACCTGGTCTTCGCCGTGAAACAGTCGATTTGCCGCCGCCGGCCCCCAACTACCGGCCTGGTACGTATGGATATAGTCACGCTCGATGGACCACACTTTTAATATGGGATCGACGACTTTCCATGCCCAATTGACTTCATCATAACGCAGGAACAACGAATGGTCGTCATGCATCACATCCAACAACAACGCCGCATAAGCTTGCAACTTCATTGAATCATCATCGCTGTAGGAGGCATCCAGACTAATCGTGCGGGTGCGCATTTCCAGGCCAGGCAATTTAACCTGCAATTCATGGCGCATGCATTCACTGGGCTGGATACCCAATAACACCCAATTTGGGGGAAGCTGCTTTATCTGCGTTTCTTTGAACAATTGCTGCGGCGGATGTTTAAAACGGATGCAAATATGCGAGGTATGCTCGGCCAGGCGTTTACCGGTTCGAACATAAAACGGCACATTGCGCCAGCGCCAGTTATCAATATACAATCTTAACGCGGCATAGGTTTCTGTGGTACTGTGATTGGGGACGCCGTCTTCATCCAAATAACCGGCGGCTTTGTCACCATTAACCTGGCCACGGGTATATTGGGCGCGAAACGCCTGGGCATGCACAGCCGACTGCGTAATCGGCCGAATCGACTTAAGCACTTTGACTTTTTCATCCCGCAACGACTCCGCATCCATGCTCGCGGGCGGTTCCATCGCCACCAGGGTAAGCAATTGAAGCAGGTGAGACTGAATCATATCGCGTAAAGCACCGGATTGATCGTAGTAGTCGGCGCGTTTTTCAATGCCATTGGTTTCCGAATGGGTAATCTGCACGTGGTCAATATAGTTGCGGTTCCACAACGGTTCCAGCATCAGGTTGGCAAACCGGTAAACCAAGATGTTCTGTATGGTCTCTTTGCCCAAATAATGATCAATACGAAAGATTTGCGATTCGTTAAAATGCCTGTGCAGGCGCTCCTCTAAGATTTGAGCACTCTCCAAGTCATAGCCAAAGGGTTTTTCGATGACCAAACGACGCCATCCACGGCCTTGGTCATGCATACCTGCCTCGGCCAGATAATCACTGACGGCGGCGAAATCCTGTGGCCGGATTGCCATGTAAAAAACAATATTGTCCGGCAAGCTGCTGTCATCTTCGATATGCCGACGCAAACGAAGATAGGCTTCTTGATCATGCAGGTCGCCTTGAAAATACACCAGCCGGGCTAAAAACCTCTCCAGCCGGAAAGTATCGATATCCGGGATCTTAGCACGCAACTGTTGTGAGACTTCCTGACGCCAATGGCTCTGGTCCCAATTCCGGCGGCCTACCCCAAGGATAAACATGCCGCCAGGCAATTCATCCGCCTGCTCCAATTGAAAAAGAGCAGGTATCAGTTTATTTCTGGCCAGATTGCCGGTAGCCCCGAAGATAACGTATGTACATGGTGCTTCCATGGTTTTCAGATTCCTCGCAATTATTTTTTGTGCACCGCATGGCCGCCGAAAGCGTTGCGCATCATCGCAAGCACGCGGTGGCCATACCCCTGCTTGTCCTGACTGCTAAAACGCATATGCAACGCCATGGAGATAACCGGCAATGACTGGCCTTGATCAATGGCTTCCACCACTGTCCACCGACCTTCGCCGGAATCAGGAACAATTGGTGCAATATCATGCAAATCCTGATCCTTTTGCAACGCTTCGGTGGATAAGTCCAGCAACCAGCTGCGCACCACCGAGCCATGACGCCAGATCTCGCTGATCTGAGCAAGATCCAAATCAAACGATTGCTTGCCGCGTAATAAAGCAAAGCCTTCCGCATAAGCCTGCATCATGCCGTACTCAATGCCGTTATGCACCATTTTGACAAAATGCCCGGCACCGACGGGACCGACATGGGCCCAACCGGTGTCCGGCGCCGGTGCCAACGCCTTCAACACAGGTGTGATCGCTTCGATTGTCGATGTCTGTGCGCCAACCATCAGACAATAACCGTTATCCAGCCCCCAAATACCGCCGGATGTACCGGCGTCGGCAAAACGCACCCCCTTTTGCGCAAGCCATGCACCACGCCTTTCACTGTCATGATAGTTGGCATTACCACCGTCGATAATGATGTCATCTTTCTGACATTTATCCGCCAATGTCTGCAACATGTTCTCGGTGGTTTCACCGGCAGGCAGCATAAGCCAGATAATGCGCGGCGACGGAAGTTCCGCGATGGCCGCATCCACGGTCTCAGCCGCTAAAACCCCGTCAGACTGCGCTAATTGCCGGGTTTTTTCGAAGGTCCGGTTATAGGCCACCACTTCGATGCCGCTACGGCATAAACGCCTGGCCATATTAGCGCCCATCTTGCCCAAGCCGAATATTGCTATTCGCATTTGTCACTCCTTTTTCACGTGATACATGGTGCCGATTTAACGACAATCGGTGCCGGTACGGTGCATGATGAATGTGCCCGCTGCGCGGCCTTCTTGCCGGCATCATCGAGCGGGCCAATCACTCAAACATGTCTTGAGTACTATACGTCACTTATTCCGCTAAATGCATTACAATATATTTTGAACTTTGATCATGATTGAAAACGATGGCATTCATGGAAAATATACTTTTTGCGGCAAGTGAAGTTTTTCCGTTAGTTAAAACCGGTGGTCTGGCTGATGTAGCCAGCGGTTTACCCAGGGCATTGAAGGGCCAGCGCACCGATATTCGTATTATCATGCCGGCCTACAATAGTGCCATGCAGCATGCACCGCAAGCCCGCCGTGTTGGTCAATGGCAGATACACGGCGGCACTGAACCGGTCACGCTTTGGGAAGACCGCCTGCCAAACAGCTCGGTGAAAGTCTGGCTTGTGGATCATCCCTTGTTTCGACGAGACGGTGGCCCCTACGTGGACGACAACGGCGAACCATGGTCCGACAATGCGCAACGTTTTACATTGTTTTGCAGAGCAGTCGTGGATGTCGCGGCCAACCGGGCGGGCTTGGACTGGGCCGTGGACCTGGTGCACTGCAACGATTGGCAGACCGGACTGGTGCCGGCCTTGTTAAAATACGAAAACCTAGCTGTTGCCAGTGTCTTTACCGTACACAATCTCGCCTACCAAGGCCTTTTTGAGCGCGGCGTAATTGAATCCCTGCAATTGCCCGAGTCACTGTGGTCCATAAACGGTATGGAGTTTTACGGCAAGCTCTCTTTTATCAAAGGCGGTTTGGTATTTGCCGACATGATCAACACGGTGAGCCCAAATTATGGACGGGAAATTACCAGCGACGAGTTCGGCTGCGGATTGGAACATCTGTTGCAGTCACGGGCCGACCGTTTAACCGGCATACTCAACGGTATTGACGAAAAAATCTGGAATCCTCGCAACGATCCGCTGATTCACCAGCATTACGGCATTAAAAACATTAAAGATAAACGTATCAACAAAACAGCGCTACAGCGGAAATTTGACTTGCCGGAGCGGGCAGATCACCCGTTAATTGGCCATGTAGGGCGATTAGTGACCCAAAAAGGCATCGACATGCTAATCGATGTACTACCCGAATGGATGGAAAAACCGGTACAGTTTGTTATCCTGGGCAGCGGCGACAAACAACTGGAGCAGGCTTTGCTTGATTGCAGCCACGCATATCCACAAAATATTGCGGTAAAAGTCGGCTACGACGAAGCATTGGGACATCAGATCGAAGCCGGCGTGGATATGTTTTTGATGCCCTCACGATTTGAACCCTGCGGACTGAACCAGCTCTACAGCCTGCGCTATGGAACCATTCCCCTGGTGCATGGTGTGGGTGGGCTGGCGGATACCGTCATCGATGAATCACAGGGTGAGGAGGCCACCGGATTTGTCTTCCATGGTGCCGATCCGGACCATTTAAACGAGACACTTTTGCGCGCGCTGCAGTGTTACGCAGACCAGCGGCGCTGGCGGCAGCTGATCGGTAATGCCATGAAACAGGATTTTTCGTGGAAATCCAGCGCCAAACAATACCGCCAGCTCTATCGGCAGGCCAACGATCACTTGCTCTTGAACAGCACCCAAGCACCCTGAACCCGATAGAAACCTATTCAGGCATGACCGATGCACCATGATGTCGCGGCCGCGACTGCGGCTATACGCGGGGTTTAGAGCATGCGCCTAGACCAGGCGCGCCGGTCATGGCTTGCCCATCCATCGTAAAATGCGCGGCAAGCAGGTATAATGCCGGCCTATGGTTGCTACAATTCAATATGCAAATCCCACCGCCGAACTCCATGATAAAGAGTTACGGGCGCGGGTAAAATTATTTGGTAATTTGCTTGGCCGGGTGTTGCAAAAACAGGCCGGGCAAAAAGTGTTTGAAGCGGTGGAAAATTTGCGCACCGGCTTTATCGAATTGCGCAAACAGGATGATCCAAAAAAACGCAAACGGTTAAGTAAACTGATCAGCCGTCTTGACAAGGATACATTGACCCAGGTGGTGCGCGCTTTCAGCATTTATTTCCATTTGGTCAATATCGCCGAGGAAGCTTACTTACACCGCAAACGCCGGTGCCAGGTGCACGAAGGCGGACCTCTGTGGCTGGGATCATTCGATCACACCCTGCGTGAGTTTCATGCCCAAGGCGTGAGCGCCGGGCAACTCGGCGAACTGCTTGGCCAGCTCCAATATATTCCCGTGTTTACCGCCCATCCGACCGAGTCCAAACGGCGTATGGTTTTGGAGGCATTGCGGCGAATTTTCCGAACCACCGAATTATTGTATGACCCTCGCTTGAGTACCAATGAGCGCGACGCCATAGTAAGGGACCTGGAAACAAAAATACAGATTTTCTGGAAAACCGATGAAGTACGCTTGCAAAAGCCGGCCGTGCGTGACGAGATTAAATACAGTTTATACTATTTCCAAAAAAGCGTATTTCGCGCGCTGCCGCAAATGTACCGGTATTTGGAAAACGCCATTCGGCGGGTGTATGGACCTGAAATCAAGGATGAGCCATTCACCATTCCCAGCCTGTTGCATTTCGGTTCCTGGATCGGCGGCGATCGTGACGGCAACCCCAATGTTACCGCGCAAACCACCGTCGAAGCCGTGCGTTTGCAAAGTCAGACTGTGCTGCGACTGTACCGCCAACTTATATCGGTCATATCGCGGCAGTTGACCTTCTCGGAAAACATGTGCCGAATATCATCGGCATTGCACGACAGCCTGCAACAGGACGTACAACAATGCAGTGATATCGCCGGGAAAATCGAACGTTTTAAACGGGAACCCTATCGTCACAAGCTGTATTTTATGCGTTACCGCCTGGACTGCAATCTGCGCACTCTGCAAAGCCTCTTAAACGGTGAAACCTGTCATGATAACTACGGTTATCCCAGCGAAAAAGAACTGCTGGCGGACCTTTATCGGATCCGCGATTCGCTCATCGGACACGGCGATGAAAATGTCGCCGGCACCGAACTTCAGGATATTATCCGGCTGGTGGAAACCTTTGGTTTTTACCTTGTAAAACTCGACGTCCGCCAGGAATCCACCAAACACAGCCAAACCGTCGCCGAGATCATTCGCCAAATTCAACCGGACATCGACTACACCACGCTGGACGAAGACGGTCGCATGGCATTACTGCACACCCTGATCGATCCCAGCCGCCAGGATTCGTGGACACTGGACAAAGACCGGTTGTCCGATCCATGCCGGGAAATACTGGAAGTGTTTTTTATCATGGCCACAGTGCGCGAGGAAATTTCGCCGGCTGCGTTCGGCAGTTATGTCATTTCCATGACACACGCTGCCAGCCATGTCCTGGAAGTCATGTTTCTGGCCGGTATCGCCGGACTGACGGGCACAAAAAACGGCCAGGTATTCTGCCATGTTCGCATCAGCCCGCTTTTTGAAACCATCCAGGACCTCAAATGTATTGAGCCGGTACTGGAGCGCGTGCTGGATAACCCGAACTATGCCGCATTACTGAAAGCCTCGGGCAATGTTCAGGAAATCATGCTGGGTTATTCGGATTCCTGCAAAGACGGTGGCATTTTAGCTTCGGGATGGCGTTTATATCAGGCGCAAAAACAAATCAAAACACTAACCGACAAACGCGGCATCACCTATTGCCTGTTCCATGGGCGCGGCGGCACCATCGGTCGCGGCGGCGGTCCGACCCATGATTCCATTTTGGCGCAACCGCCCGGAACCGTGTTGGGCCAAATTAAATTCACCGAACAAGGCGAAGTATTGAGTTCCAAATACAGCAACGCGGAAACCGCGGTGTATGAATTGTCCATGGGCGTCACCGGATTGATGAAAGCCAGCTTAAACCTGGTACGCCCGGCCGCCGAGGATCGCGCCGAGTTTATGCAGATCATGGAACAGGTGGCGCACCGTGGTGAGCAGGCATACCGGGATTTAACCGATCGTTCCGAGGGCTTCCTGGACTATTTTTACGATGCCACACCGGCCTACGAAATCGGCCAGCTTAATATCGGCTCACGCCCTTCACACCGTAAAAAAACCGATCGTTCCAAGTCGTCCATCCGTGCTATCGGCTGGGTTTTTGCTTGGGCGCAATCGCGTCATACGTTGCCGGCGTGGTACGGTATCGGCACGGCCCTGCAGGCATGGATTCAGGAACACGGTGACGAAGGACTGCACGCCTTACAACAGATGTACCGTCAATGGCCGTTTTTTGCCGCCATGCTTAGCAATACCCAAATGGCCCAATCCAAGGCTGATATGGATATTGCCGAACAGTACGCCGCGCTTTGCCAGGAAACCGGCGTCGCTCAGAATATTCTTGAAACCATCAAGGGCGAATTTAAATGCACCGCAAATATGGTTTTGCGGGTCACTGAAAACGAGCAATTATTATCGGACAATCCAACCTTATCCAGGTCGTTGACGCGCCGCGACCCCTATTTGGATCCGCTTAACCATATCCAGTTGATCTTACTCAAGCGACATCGTAATGATAGGCTGTCGGACACTGAAAGGTCGCAATGGTTGGATCCGTTGCTGCGCACCATTAACGCCATAGCCACGGGTATGCGCAACACCGGATAGGCACCGGATAGGTTAACCGCCAATGACTACCACGTAGGTTTAGCTACTTTTGTTTTGTGAGAAAATAAAAGTTTAGGAATAGGCAGCGGTTACGCGATAGTACACGATCCAACGGTATCAAACCGAATAACCGCATTAAAACCCGTTTAATTCGCACCATCCAACGCCAGGAAGGCAATGTTGACTGTTTTACCAACAGGGCCAGCAATCATTATTGTGATCAGAGGTTGTGTCCATGGCGAACCGATTGCCTGGCGCGTGAAAACGAAACGGTGCAAGCTGTGTCGTATCGCACCTAAAACGCCCATGGCGACGCGAAAGACTGGCGTTGGGTGTTAACAATGGCTTGTCGTTGCCGTGTCCCTTAAACCGTAAGATTGTCGATTAAACGACTCTCGCCCAGCCACGCGGCCACCAATATGATGGAATCCCGCCCCGTTTTAGGCATAGACAAATCGGTTTTGTCCCGAATAACCACGTAGTCCACTTTGAATCCGGCCTCGGTCAGTTCAACGATGGCCTGTTGCTCCAGCGCTGTCATATTATCCCGGCCTGCTTTAATCGACTTTCGTGTTGCCTGCAAGACTTGGTGTAGCTGACCGGCTTGCTCCCGCTGCGTGTCGCTTAAGTACTGGTTGCGCGAACTTAAGGCCAAGCCGTTGCTCTCACGGACCGTGCCGGCCGTGACGATTTTTACCGGAAACGCCAGATCGTCGATCATCCGCTGAATCACCAGGCACTGCTGATAGTCTTTTTCGCCCAGCAATAATAAATCCGGTTGCACCTGGTTAAGCAGGACGGCGACCACGGTTGCGACACCACGGAAATGCCCGGGTCGAAATTGTCCACACAGTATTTGGCTTAACGCCGGCACTTCCACAAAACTGCTTTTCTGTTCACCGCTGGGATACATGGTCTGCACGGAAGGTGCATAGATAACATCCACATTTTTTTCCGCGCACAATGCCTGGTCATTTTCCCAACTACGCGGGTAGCGCTGAAAATCTTCGCTTGGTCCGAACTGGGTGTGATTGACAAATATGCTGACGACGCAGCGTTCGGCACGGGACTTGGCCTGATGCACCAGCGACATATGGCCGTCATGAAGATTACCCATGGTCGGTACAAAGGCGATGGCCTCGCCTTGCATGCGCCAACGGCTCACGGTTAAGCGTAAATTTTGTTTGTCGTCAATTACCTGCATGGACAGCCCTTATCAATAGCCGTGTTCGGGAGCCGGGAATTCGCCGCTTTTGACTGCACGCACAAATGCTTCGACCGCATCACGTACATTGCCTTTTTGTGGCATAAAATTTTTCACAAACCGGGGCAGGTGCATTCGGCTGATACCCAACATGTCATAACATACCAGTACTTGTCCGTCGCAGGCCGGTCCCGCCCCAATACCGATAACCGCCATGGACAATCGCTCGGTAAGGGCTTGTCCCAGGGTCGCCGGCACACATTCCAATACCAGCATATCGGCACCACTGTCCTGCAAGGCCAGTGCATCATCAATGATGCGTTGCGCCTGTGCCTCATCCTTGCCCTGGAGTTTAAATCCACCGATTTTATTGACCGACTGGGGCTGCAGACCCAAATGGGCGCAGATAGGAATACCCTGGCGGGACAACAGGGAAAAGGTCTCACTAAGATAGCTGCCGCCTTCCATCTTGACCATGTTGGCCTTGCCTTCCTGCATCAGGCGCGCGGCATTGTGCAGCGCTTGCTCCGGTTCGGCATAAGCCATAAAGGGCATGTCCGCAATGACAAACATATTGTCGCCGCAGCCACGGCGCACATTCTGGCAATGGTAAATGATATGGTCAACGCTGACCGGCAAGGTTGAACTTTGTCCCTGCACAACCATACCCAGGCTGTCGCCGACCATAAGCATGTCCACGCCGGCATCCGCGAATAACGCGGCGAAAGTGGCGTCATAAGCGGTAAGGCAGGTGATTTTCTCACCGTTTTGCTGCATCTTACGCAGTTGGGATAAAGTCGCGCTCATAAGACCTCCGAGATCGGGTTGAAATAACTGCGCCCGCGTCGTGTGTTATGAATTTTGCTCAACAACAATTCGTAGTCACGTTCCTTGTTGGCGAAATCCAACGTTTCGCTGTTGACAATCAACAACGGTGAAGCATCATAGTGGTAAAAGAATCGCGCATAGGCGTCGTTTAAGTTACGTAAGTAATCGTCACCGATCCATTGTTCACATTGAATTCCCCGGTGGGCGATGCGCTTGCGCAACACGGGCACTGATGCCTGTAAGTAAACGACCAAATCCGGAACCAATCGTTCTTGGTAAAATTTCTGATAAAGCTGCTCATACAAATCAAACTCATCGTTCTGCAAATTCAATTCGGCAAACAAGCGGTCCTTTTCCATCATGAAATCCGCAATGCGTACGGCGTGAAACAGACTGGTCTGCCGGATGTCCGTCAATTGGCGTGCCCGTTGTAGAAGAAAAGCCAGCTGAGCCGGCAAGGCGGTTTTTTCCGGATTCTCATAAAACCGTTCGAGAAACGGATTTTCCTCCGGCTTTTCCAAGATCAGTTCGGCGTTAAAACTTCCGGCCAGACGGCGGGCCAACGTGGTTTTGCCGGCGCCGATCGGCCCCTCCACCACGATAAATTGCAGCTCTTCATGGCTATTCGATTCAATCATGTTATCGGTACCAATTCCTCATGCATGGCGTCAGTAAGCAAGGATGCAGCGGGCGTACCGTCGGGCAACACCAGCGCGGGCTCCACTTCCAGTAAAGGAATCAGTACAAATGCCCGTTGTGTCAACCCGGGATGCGGAATGCGTAAATCATGTTCGGTGATGATTCGCATGCCGAACAAAAGGATATCCAAATCCAGGGTTCGCGGCCCCCATTTCTGCGAACGCCTTATTCTACCCTGTTTGTTTTCAATCTGCTGCAACGCTTGCAACAGTTGCCGTGGCGAAAGCGTGGTGGCCAGACGGGCGACGGCGTTGATGTAATCGGGTTGCGGCTCCTTGGGCAGGGAAGGACAGGCTAAAGGTTTGCTGCGATACAGTGCGGAAAAAGCCGTCAACCGGCTGTGGAACAGATGTTGCAGCGCCAGCTTGGCCGCCAACACCTGTGCGCGGGGATCCGATAGATTACTGCCTAAACCGACGTATGCGGTTTGTTCAGCGGGCCGGGCATTCAATTGGAGCCGGTCTTCTTTTTCCGCTGGAAGCGCCTGTTATCCGCCCGCTTCGGCCCCCTGACCATACGCTGGCGTTCATTGTTGGATACATCCTGAAATTTCGTCCACCATTGCGCCAGTTCCAGGACATCCTCGCCTTCACCACTTTGCGCACGCAATAGCAGGAAATCATACGCCGCACGAAAACGGGGGTGAGACAACACCCGCAGCGGCCTTTTCCCGGAACGTTTGTCCAGGCGCAACTGAAAATTCCAAATATCACGCATCGGCACGGAAAAGCGGCGCGGCACGGCGATGCGCTCCAACTGGGCGTTAACCACCAAATCCGCGGCGTTTTGCATGGCAATGGTCTGTTTCTCGCCATCGGCGACGAATTTTTCGTAGTGCAAACGCATCGGCGGCCACAACAAGGCGGCCATCAGAAATGCCGGTGTAACGGGTTTATCCTCGGCCACACGCATATCGGTGTTACGCAAGGCGGATTCCAATAATTCACCGTAACTGGTATCTTGCGCCTGTTCCAGGCTTTGGGCTGTCAACGGCAACAGGAATGTTAACAAGCAGCTGTTCTGCAGTAGATCAAAGGCTTTTTCCGCGCACCCGGTAAGAAATAACTTGAGAATTTCATCAAACAGGCGGGCCGCTGGCACGACCCATAGAGCCTCGGCATTGGCCATGATGGACTGAAAAGCGTTGTGTTCAATTTGAAAGCCCAGTTTGGCGGCAAATCGCACCGCGCGAAGCATGCGTACCGGATCTTCGCGGAATCGCAACGCGGGATCACCGATGGGCCGTAGTACACAGGCTTGCAAATCCGCCAAGGCACCGACGTAATCGATAACGGTAAAATCTTCCACCGAGTAATACAACGAGTTGACCGTAAAATCCCTGCGCCAGGCGTCGGTTTGCATACTACCGTAGGCGTTGTCACGAACAATCATGCCGTTGTCCATGGACAAAGCATCGTCGTCGGAGTTAATCGGGCCGCGAAAGGTGGCCACCTCAATAATCTCGCCACCAAAATGGATATGGGCCAATCGAAAGCGCCGTCCGATCAATCGGCAGTTACGAAACAGCTGATTGATTTCTTCAGGCAGGGCATTGGTGGCCACATCGAAATCTTTAGGCTCCCTGCCCAGTAGTAAATCGCGCACACTGCCGCCGACCAAATAGGCTTTAAACCCTGATTTCTGCAGGCGGTATAACACCTTCAGCGCATTAGGGCTGATGTTTTTACGAGAAATAGGATGCTCATTACGGGGTATGACCCGCGGTGCATCCGTGGTTATTTCAGATCGCTGCAAACTCATCCGTGGTCGCTTTTTTTTTCAGTTCATCAATCATCCATACCGGACCGGCACTATACTCACTTTTTACCGCCCCCACCCGCATTAAATCCCGGTGGTAGCCCGCCAAGCTCTCCTTCACCGAACAGAAATCCCAGCATATGCTGTTCGATCAATGCAAGATTGTCCGGATCCGCGGTACTAAGGCCATTTTCATTGATAATGGTGGTCAGGCGTTCCAACCATTGCTGCCATCCTTGTTTGGAGACATTGGCAAAGATACGCTCGCCCAACTCACCGGGATGGGGTGGCGCGTCAAGGCCTTCCGCCTCTTCCTTTAGTACTACACATTTTACTGTTCGCATGTCCTGTCTCTAGTGTTTGCGTAACGGAACTATTCCGCGTATTCTTTGACAAATTAATACTAGCAGAATTCGTGCGGTGATAGCCATAATTATCACCTATTAGGAGCAAAATCATGTCCAACGTTACTATTTATTCGACCGAAATTGCAGAACATGAAATGAAAATCACCTCCCAGGCGCAAGCTCAAATGGCGGCACTCATGGGTGAGGCCGATGATGATGTGGAGGCCATCCGGGTATTTGTGACCGGCGGTGGTTGCTCAGGCATGACGTATGGCATGACCTACGCCGACAGTACCACACCGCTTGATAAAATTTTAAGCGGCGATGGGTTTAAAATCGTGGTCGATGCAGTGGCTTTAAATTACCTGCAAGGCTGTGAAATTGACTATTCGAAAGAGGGATTTAACGAATCCTTCGTTTTCAATAACGTCTTCCAACAAGTGGGCGGCAGCGGTGCCTGCGGCGGTTGCGGCGGCGGCGGATGCGCTTGACGGAATAACCCATAAATCATACCAACAAAGCTTCCCTGCTGTTGATAGCGCCGCACGGCAGCTATCGAACAGCGGCGTATCTACAGGCTGCTCAACGACTTCGCTACCCTGTTGTCATCGCCTCCGAGGCTGAACAATCCTTGATCGAGGCTTACCGCAAAGGTATCAGGCTGGACTTTCAATCTCTGGAAAATAGTGTGGAACGGCTCGCCGCGCAGGTAGCCGACCTAAACGTATGCACGGTATTGGGAACCGACGATATGACAACTGAAATTGCCAGTCGGGTAAGCCGTCGCGCCGGTCTTACACACAATCCACCGCCGGCCGTTGCCATGACCCGGCGTAAGGACCTGGCCCGACAATGCCTTTGGAACGCGGGTTTACCCAGCCCGCGGTTTCAAATTATCCCGCGCGATCAGGACATCAACACCACGACGCTTACGGTGGCGTTTCCGGCGGTGCTTAAACCCATAAGCCTATCAGGCAGCCGGGGGGTGATACGTGTGGACGACCGGTTGGCGTTGAGCCGGGCCATGCAACGCCTCAACACCATCGTGGATAACGCCATCAGCCTCCACGAAGACGAAAAAAAACGTTATTTGCTGGAATCCTTTATTCCCGGCTTTGAAGTGGCCGTCGAAGGCATGCTGGATGACGGTGACCTGGAAATCCTGGCAATTTTTGATAAACCGGATCCCCTAAACGGGCCGTATTTCGAAGAGACCTATTATATAAGCCCTACCCGGCTGGATACCGATACACAAGAAGCGCTGGCGGCATGGGTACAACGTGCCTGTCAAGCCTTTGGATTGCGACACGGCGCCATACACGCCGAATGCCGGATTAATGACACGGGCATCTACGTGATTGAACTGGCCGCCCGCACCATTGGCGGGCTATGCGCAAAAATGTTTGAGTACGGCACCGGTTATGGCTTGGAACAATTGGTGCTTGCCAATGCCATGGGAGAACGCCTGCCGGTTCAGCGGCAAAACCACGGCATGGGTGTACTGATGATCCCCATCCCCAAAGCAGGCTTACTCAAACGCATCAACGGTCTGGCCGCCGCCCGTGCGGTGCCCGATATTACCGACCTGCAGATGACCGTGTCTCCGGGCCATGAATTGATACCGCTTCCGGAAGGCAACAGTTATTTGGGTTTTATTTTTTCGCAAGCCGCTGACGCTGCCACCGCCGAAAAGGCGTTGCGCACGGCCCATGAAAAGCTACACTTTACTATCGATCCGATTTGGAAGATTTGTTAACAATGCAAAACCACAAACATAACCCTCAATATCAATTGGTCAAAACCCGTTTGCAACATGCCGGCGATGGCGACCGCGTCGAATGCGGACTGTGTTTATGGCGCTGTCGTTTAGGGCACGGGCAACGTGGATTCTGTCAGGCTCATGTCAATCGTTTCGGTACACTTTATAATTTGACCTACGGTATCGTCTCGGCCATGGATGTCGGCCCCATCGAAGACAAACCTGTACGGCACTTCCGCGCCGGCAGCCGGGTCATGTCTGTCGGCAGTTACGGATGTAATCTTCGCTGCGATGGTTGTCATAACCTGACCTTATCCTGGGGGCTCGAAGCCCTTGATCAGTTGGCCAAAGGACAATCCACTCAGGCTTATTTAACCCCGCAACAACTTGTGGACAGTGCCTTGCAGCAAAAGGTACAAGGTATTGCGTTTACCTATTCGGAACCCGCAGTATGGTTGGAGTTTGTGCTGGATGTGGCAGCCCTGGCCAAACAACACGGTTTGTATACCGTGTATGTTTCCAACAGTTTTGTCACCCACCAGGCGTTGCAGTTGATGGCGCCTGTGATGGATGTACTTTGCTCCGATATCAAAAGTTTTAGCGACGATTTTTATGCCGGCATCTGCCGAAAAGCGAAAGTCGCCGATGTTCTCGATTCCATCAAAGCCGCCCAAGACCTGGGAATTCACGTGGAAACGCGCACCAATATTATTCCAGGCAAAAACGATGATCACCAGACCTATCGGGCAATAGCAGGATGGATTCACGATCATTTGGGCGCCGACAGCCCTTGGCATATCACCAAATTTTTTCCGGCCTATCGATTGTCCCATTTACCGCCGACACCGACCCAGGCCCTTTATGACGCCCAAACGGAAGCATTAAACGCGGGTCTAAATCATGTCTATGTATATGACGACAAAGGTTGCGACTGTGCCCGGGAGAATAAATCGCTGGACAGCTATGTGAAAAACACTGACGGTAGTTTATTTGAAAACAAAAAATGCGCCGCCCAATGCTGTGGTGATGACGGTGTTTTATTAAAAAAATATGAAATGCAAATGTGATTCGGGCATACCTAAATCGATCCGTTTTGCCAATGGGATTCCATCCAGAAAATCGCGTGGCTAAGCAAGTTGTACAATCCCAGATGCAAAGACCGAATTTCCTGGGGTGACAGTTTTTCGCGGCCGCCCACTTGCAGGAAATCCTCCAGCACCGATGCATCCGTACCGAGAAACTCGCCAATGACTTTCGGTCGGTCACTAAAGTCATGCGGCAGGTCCGACGCACTATCCGTTAATCGAATTATATCCGACAGCGCACTGAAGATGGAAGTCCGCATACGATTGACAAAGCGCACGTACTGAGTGCGTTCCTTGGAGTACAACACATAAGCACGCACCGCCCGCATACGCAGCGAACGCAACGACTGTTCGGTCAAAAACTTTAAAATATTAGTATCCACCTGCAGGCCGCGAAAGGGATCCGAGCCATGCAGTATGCGAAAATCCCGGCTGATGCTTACAAATTTAGCACCGGCCATTTCAAAGTTTCGCTTGATACCCGCCCTGCCCAACACAAGCGGATCAACGCGCACATTGCTGTGCACCGCAAGGGCCTCGGCGATGATTTCATGGGCATCGGTGGTGGATTCATTAAGGATAATCAACAGATTGATATCCGAACTTCGGGCGGCAAAATCACCGCGAATCGCACTACCGTACAATATACAGGAATATAAATTGTTTCCTAATGATTTGATCAGTTGCGCGGTCAAGCCATCCAATGACGCTTCCAAGCTCGGCGGTAAAGTAGTTTCAATCATAAACAAACCTAATTCGTTGCTTCCATAGGGTATGCATGGGTGAGTTTAAGCGAAGCAAAACGGCAACTCAGACATAAACGCTCTCTGTGTAATGCAGGTAGATTCGGATTCAGCAGAACCCCGCAAAATCGACGCCGACGAATGGTGCTGGAGTAAGACCTCTTTGATCCGAAGAGCAACTGAGGTTAAAATTTTACCGGAGTTGTCACCATATAGCAAAGCACATCGACCATGCAATCATAACTTGCTCCTATGTAACACTTAAAGCATGAATATTGTCAAATAAAAACAACGTAGGCAATAACAAATATTTACGTATAATCAATACACTACGGCAATATCTCTGATGCTTTTTGGAACCCTGAACGCAACGCTCGCCCGGAGGGCATAAAAAAAATGAATACATCGTTACAACAAGAAATGGAAAAACAAGTGCAAAAAGCACTGCAAGAAGATATTGGGGACGGCAATATTTCGGCCGCGTTGATAGACGCCGGGCAACGGGCGGCGGCAACCATCGTTTGCCGGGAACAAGCGGTCCTATGCGGCACCGCATGGGTGGACTGTTGTTTCCGCCAGTTCGATCATACCGTTGAATTACAATGGCTGGTACATGAAGGACAAATGGTAACACCTGACACTGACCTTTGCCGGCTGCGTGGCAGCGCGCGAAGCTTATTGACCGTTGAACGCACCGCATTGAATTTTTTGCAAACGTTGTCCGCCACCGCAAGCGCGGCAAACGAATATGTAAAACGCCTGGAACATTGTCCAATACGACTACTCGATACCCGAAAAACCTTGCCCGGCTGGCGTCTGGCGCAAAAATACGCCACCACCGTTGGCGGTGCCGACAATCATCGCATGGGTCTATTCGATGCCTATTTAATCAAGGAAAACCACATTGCCGCATGTGGCGGGATCATCAACGCAGTCAGCCAGGCTCGTAAGCTTCAGCCTGACAGGCCGGTGCAGGTCGAGGTTGAGAATCTGGCGGAATTGGCGCAAGCCTTGGAAGCCAGGGCGGATTCCATCTTACTGGACAATTTCACATTGGCTGATATGCGTCGGGCCGTGGCGGCAAATAACAGCCGTGCCCGGCTGGAAGCATCCGGCGGCGTGACATTGGACACCATTGCCGCCATCGCCGAAACAGGCGTAGACGCGGTATCGGTGGGTGCAATCACCAAGCATATACAGGCGGTGGACCTTTCCATGCGATTTACAACCGAATAATGGTATAATAGGCGCCGTCTTAGTCTTTCACCCCCCCTTCCTTGCTTGTGAAGCATGCTGGGCATTAATCATGGAGTAATACAATGCGTCCCATGGCAATCGGTTTGATTTGTTTGCTTTTGTCAGTCCTCGCAAGCTGTGGCGGCTCGTCTGAATCGGCAAAAAAAGCGCCGACACCTTCACAGCAATCCACGGCAACGGCACCATCCATACCTCAAGCCACTATAGCCGATACGGCATCCGCCCCAAAAACGCATGTCCATGAAGGCAAAGTTGTCAAGGCACTGCAAGCATTAGGGCCTAACACCACCTATTTGGAACTGGAATCCAACAACAAACGATTCTGGATTGCGGCATCAAAACTGGACACCAAGGTTGGCGATACCGTGCAATACTCCACCGATAACGCGGTAAAAATGAGGGATTTTACCAGTACCGCATTGGGGGGACGGAAATTCGACGAAATCCTGTTTATTCCTGATGCCAAGGTAAAAAAATGACTAAATGGTTATTTTTTATTACTTTTTTAACAGTGGGAACGGTTTTCTATCATTACCCCTCACTGTTTACCGGCTTAAAGGACCGGATACCGGTATGGTTAGGCATGGTTGACAACGGAACCTTATACCGATGGCAGGATCATGATGGCCAATGGCACGTGTCCGACCAGGCCCCGCAAGGCAAACCCTACGATAAGGTACGCGTCAGGTATGACACCCGGGAAGTTAAGGTCAGCCAGTCCAGCCACTAAGCTCCCGCGCTGGCACCTGTCTCGTGCAAACCCACCTGCCCACTTTATGCACGCCACCGCAACACCACCCGTGATCGGCATCAGCAGTTGCCTGCTTGGGCAGGCTGTTCGTTATGACGGACAACACAAGTTTAACAAGACAGTCGACCGGTTAGGTCGCCGGGTGCTATTTGCGCGTGTCTGCCCTGAAGTGGCCATCGGCATGGGCGTGCCACGACCTCCCATACAACTGCGAGGCTGCAGCGAATCGCCCCGTGCCGTGGGCGTGGACGATCCTCAACGGGACCCCAGCGCCGCATTGATTGCTTTGGGACGGGAAAACGCCGGCAAACTTGCGCTAAGCGGCTATATTTTTAAAGCCCATTCGCCAAGCTGCGGCATTGGCAGTGTACCGGTTTATAGCGAAGACGGCGGCATTACCGGCCGTGCACACGGTCTGTATGCCAACGAATTCCTGCGTGCCCATCCCCTGCTGCCGGTGATTGATGAAAAAAACCTTGCCCGCAACCGTCTTCAGTACCGTTTTATGCTGCGTGTGTACGGCTATCAGCAGTGGCAGGCACTACGTGCAAAACCCCTGGCCAGGAATCTAAAACGATTTCACAGCGGCTGGCGAGCGCTGATCGATAACCGTGCCTGCCGCACCAGGCTCGATCGTTTGGCGGCGGCGTCACGGGCGGCAAACGTGCAACAAACCACCGACCGCTATTTCTTCCTGTTGCTGACTGCATTGAAGCGCCACCCAATGATTGAGGATTCACCAATAATCGATTGCCGCTTCCAAAGGCGCTGAATCTTCAGCAAGTACGCCTTGCAGGCTGCTCTAGTGTATGGTGTTGTGTACCCTATAAAACGCACCTTGAGTGGCTTCCCGGAGGGCGAGATAGATTTTTTTAGGCAACCATCAAGTCTATCTCGTCACAATATGCGTTTTATAG
>Ga0114931_10002047_pt1 | contig 25711 bp, 22 predicted proteins | sample 2SBtaG_FD_89579 | JGI IMG/M metagenome (GOLD analysis project Ga0114931, IMG submission 89579) | Deep subsurface microbial communities from Kolumbo volcano to uncover new lineages of life (NeLLi) - 2SBTROV14_V59a metaG | ecosystem: Environmental > Aquatic > Marine > Volcanic | place: Kolumbo... | reverse complement strand
GTGCCGCTTTCCGATGTCCAGACGGCGTTCAAAATAAGCCTCGCCAAATCCCGCATCAGATTTTGCCGCTTCAAAAATATCCCGAAAGTATTGTGCCTGTGTCTTTTCCAATCGGGGACGCAAAACACTCATTGGAATACCGTGTTTTTCCGCGTAGTTTTCAAAGAACTCACGTGTTGGTGAAAACGAAAACTGGTAATCATAGAAATCCTTTGCCATCGACGCTGCAACTTTATTTGCCCATCCCGCCAAACGGCGCAATAATTTCACATCGTCATCAGCAAGAGACAAGAATTCACGGCGCAATCGCAAATTGTCATCGTTGATGCGATAAAGTTTGGTTAGAACACCCATCTCGGCCTCCAAAAATAAAGTATCCGGCGACAATCCTTCATATAATTATCGGGCATTTCAAGAGAATGCACCATAAAAGTAACGTAAACGTTTCTGAAAAATCTCTCCGGAAATTGAAAACCGGGTGATGGACCACACGCCAAACTCAATATCACGTGAGAATAATTTACACGCCAAACGTTTGACGATTCGGTATTTTGTGCTATGATTCGCCTGAAAAATGCCCCGGTAGCTCAACGGATAGAGCAACAGTCTTCTAAACTGTAGGTTACAGGTTCGAGTCCTGTCCGGGGCGTATTGACAAAAAAACTCAGTCGCGATGCCCACCACGGCTTGCGTCTGAGTTTCCTCTCTCTTTCCATTTGTCCAGCGATATAATGGTTATTTCAAACCGGCCGTGTTGCCCGCGAGCGGAAGTCATTCCGGAAGATGGCGATATTCCAAGATTTCGCGACGCAAAACGCTTGAATTTCCCATCTGGGGAAGAATGATTTTCTGCCCGATAGCGGGGGTCATTGCGGCTGAGATGGCATTGGCAGCCAACAATACATCCAAATCCATACCAAAAGCCAGTGCGATACCCAACAAGGTATCTCCAGATTTGATGGAATACACAACATCTGGGGGTTGGGGCAATGGAGTGGGCAAGGGTGTTGGTGAAGGGGTAGGCTGAGCTGGCAACGTCAATGTGGCGGCAGGCGGCGGGGCAGATGATGGCTGCAGCTCAACCGACAAACTATCAACCAGTTCTCGCGTTAAATTAAGATAAAAATCGCCGTAGCTCACACTCGGTTCAATTTGGCTTCCTTCCAGCCATTCATTGAAACTGGTGATGATAATCATATCAGGACGAGAGTTTCGTGCCGCCTGCCACGTTTCGCGATAAAACGCACCACCCGCCCGGTCACGTCTGCGAGAATCAGCACGAAAGAGATTCGTATCATCATAACCGGGCATTGCCGTGGCAACCCATAATTTACTGCTTCCGCCTGACGATTCGATTTTTTGCAAGCGGGGTTTCCATTTATTCAATTCCGTAGCGACATTTGCAGCCCACGCAATGCTATACAAATGGTTGCCATCAAACACCGATTGGTAGCTTAAATCGGTTCCTTCGGCAATCCATATGGTGTTGTGAGCGGGGTCAACCGCCTGCCGAATCTGTGCCCAAGTTTGTGCACTAAATCGCTGCTGCCGCCAGAAAAAGATGACCGGTTTGCCCTGATATCGAAAATATGCGGGGTGGTTCACATGCGTCGCCAACAACACCGCCAACGCATTTTGAACCGCCCCCACATCGGGAAAGAAGGGGCCGGTCACCTCAAAATCGACTGCGGCTTTAAATCCCGATTGCTGTGCCGCATCGAGCAAAATCTGAAAGTTCGTTTCGGTTTGATTATTTTCTATCTGCGGGCCGTACCACGATTGCACGAATGCATTGATGCCGGCATTTTGCGCTTGCACCACCTGTCTGGCAATCGTTGCAGGGTCTGCAGAACGATATGGTTGTACGGGCATATCTGCCGATTGCCCGCTGCGCCACGTATTTTCATCAAACCACGCATAATAAAATGCCAAAACAGGCGGTGTTTGTGCCCGTGCGATAATCAGGTTCCCAGCAAAAAATATAACAATTGCCACAACCGCTAAAAATTTTTTTATCATCAATCTTTTGCGACAGATCCAATCACGCTTTTCCAGCAGCATCGTCAGCGGACTCCGGTTCCGCATCGGCGATGGTTTTCGCACTTTTGGAAACGGTATCAGCCAGTTTGTTTTTGGCGGCTGCCGTTGTTTCGATGCCATCTACCATTTTCTTGGTCACTTTCCCCGCTTGAAGCATCATTTCGGCGGCTGTTTCTGCGCCGCCGGCCATCATCTCGACACTCCCTTTCAGGCCTTCGCTCATCACTTTTGCGCCACCTTTTGCCATTTGCGCACCGGTTTTCATCCCTTTACCGGCAAGTTTGGGCGGGGCAGTTATGGCTTTTATGGGACTTTTTGGTATATCTCCAGCAATTTCCGCCGCCTCACTCATCGTGCGCCCAATATCGGTCGCAGTCTTCCGGGTTTCTGTTGCCATTTTTTGGGCGCGTTTTACGCCTTTTTTGGCAGTTTTTGCCATTTTACCACTGACTCTTTTTGCACCACCGGCCATCGCGCCCCCCACTGATGCACCGCTTTTCGCCACATCGGCGGCGGCCTCCACACCGCCGGCGGTAACTTCACCTGCGGCTTGCCCTGCAGCCGCAGATTTTGCTTTTACCTGTGCCAGCAATTCAGCCGGGATGCGCAACAATTTCTCACCGCGCTTTTCGCGTTCGATGTTCATTGTTTCATAAAGACGCAAACGCTTTTCGGGCGACAATTTGGCATCGGTGGTTTCTTTCAATTTTGTTTTCACTTGCCGAAAATTATCCAGCGCGGTACGGCACGATTCGCACGCCGCCAAATGGGCTTGAAACGTTTTCTGCTCGGCGGGGGATAATGTTCCATCCAAAAACTCTGACATCTGTTCAATAAATTTTTTATGCGTACTCATATCTGAACCTCTTTTGTCTGTTCAATCAACCACTTTTGCAATTCAATCCGTGCCCGATGTACCCGCAGTTTGGCTGCCGATTCGGATATTTCAAGTGTCTGCGCCGTTTCTCGCATTGACAATCCCTCCAATTCAAACAGCACAAATGCCGTGCGCAATTTGGGCGAAAGTGTTGCCAAGCCCTGCTGCAATTCGGTGGCAGTTTCATCTCTCAACAAAACTTGCTCCGGCAAAAGCGAGATATCATCAATCAACAGCGAATTTTCTTCGTCATCCATCACATCAATAGACATCTGCTCGCCTTGCTTGCGCTGTTTGGTGCGGATAATGTCAAGAGCGGCGTTGGTGGCTATGCGATATAACCAACTGGAAAATTTGGCGTCGCCCCGAAAATTTTCGATGCGGCGGTACACCGTCAAAAATGTTTCTTGCAGGGCATCTTCCGCATCATGTTCGTTTTGCAAAATTCGATATGCCACACGATACACCATATCGGCATATTGTTCAATCAGTGTTTCGTATGCCGCCGGGTCGCCGGCTTGTAGGTGATGAATAAATTGCGATTCTGTCTCGAACATTTTTTAATCCTGCGGGGATACCCTTTACCGGGTATCCCCAATATGTTTGATAGTTTACTGTATTCCGATTAATTTCCCAACTGGTGCATCATATCGCTGCTGAGATTGATGATTTCAGCCGTCAACTCGGTGGAGGATATGGTAATTGCCGCCATATCTTGCGCCAAACTTAAACTGCTGGCGGAGATAAGATTTTCACTGGCGACGATACGGTCTGCCATCGTGCCGATTTCCCCCTCGGTATACAGAATGCGGTCTGCCATCGTGCCAATTTCACCCGCCATCGTCAAAATATCTTGCGATAGTTCCAAAGTTGTGCCTTCCGAACCGTCGATGCGGCTGTTGATGTCACCCGCGGTCACTGCGATAGCCGCGGCATCGGTTTCGACCTGCGCCGCCAGTGTGTAAATTTGCGCGGCGGCATCGACCACATCAGCGTCCGTTTCGCCGTTCATAATCGCTTGCGCTTTATCCATCATTTCCGCGGCTTGGGCGCTGACCGCCAAAGCGTCAACCGAAGTCTGTGCGGCATCGGCTTGAATTGCTGTCCAGTCCGGCGTGAAAACACCCCACGCCGCATTGGCGGCTATCGGCTGAAAAACAAAACTCAATGCAGTGAATACAATCGCTATGGTTAAAACAATTTTCTTTAACATTTTTTACTCCTTCTTAAAGTTTTTTTTCCGTTTCTGCCTATAAGACGGAGGTTTTTCTCTTTTGGTTACATTTTGAACGGCAAAAAATCAAACTGAACAGAATTCCTTGCGCTTTATCCATCATCAAAACCATACTCGGCTGTTGCACAGATAGTGTTTTGATGCGAAACCGTAGGGGTACACTGCAGCGTGCCCTACACGACCACAAGAATCGTTGATTTTTCATCAAAATCGCACCGAAAATCGAATATTGCCCCTAATTTTGAGAAGTTACACCGACTATAAAAAAAGACCCCGCTGAAAAGCGAGGTCTTTTGAGTGGCGATACTGGATTTGAACCGGATGGGGAACACCACCTTCGCGGTGTCACAAACGCGCCACAGCGATTTTCATCCGCAAGCCTTGGGTATAGGTATTTCACGCCACCCATAAATCGTCTGCCAGCGTCAGTAGACCATTATGAAAACGGGGTTTTTCGCGCCAACCCACCGCCAGCCAGCAGAAGCAGCCCGCCCAGTACCAATGCCAGAGTCGTCAGCGGGAATGTATTACCACCGGTTACCGGCAGTGCGGTGGGGGCAGCCATCGCCATCGCTTCGGCGGTGTGCACCACAAACCAGACATCTTTCACGCCTTCGCCGTTGGTGTCGCCGGGTGCTTTATCTTTGAAGAAATAGTACAACGGCATACCGTCATACGTCACCTGCCGGGTGCCGTCAGTGCGGTCTATCACGCCGAGTGCACCGGGAACACCTGCGCCCGCTGTCGGGGTTTCACCATCCGCTACCAGCAAGGGTGGCCAATTGGTGGCACAATCGCCGTAACAATTGCTGACGTTCGGCTGATCAGCCTTGAAAATGTACAGCGTCATTCCATTCGCATCGGTGAGAATTTGCCCCATCGATGCATTATCGGATGCCATAACGGTTTCCCCCTGTGCAAATCCCACTGCGCCGAATGCCAGCATCAGCACCAAGATTAATCCCAATATCCCCATCCATTTTGTGTGTTTCATAAATCTTCTCCTTTCAGAAACCTGTGATTGTTGTTTGTTGCTGAAAGATACGCACACAAATACCCATTGGATTTAAATTGAGTTATTCAATTGAAAATTGGTTAAGGATATAATAATTGCTTGCGCTTTATCCATCATCAAAACCATACCCACAAATTGAAAGATTGCTTTTTTAAGGCTATAATGTTCCAGTAACAGCATCGAAAGTACATATATGGCCGAGACACTGAAAAACAAAGCAGAAGCAATCGTTGCGGCGATTGAACAGGAGTTGCCCGACGATGGCATTTCGCCCGCAGAAGCCGAAACCAACCGGCGGGTAAACGCTCTTTTCCGGCGACTATTGAGCACTATCAATGATGTGGATATGCAAGCGGCGGCTCAACGGGTAGAGGTGCTACGCCGTCAAAACCCTGCTGCCGACACCACCGACATTGTGCAATCGCTCATCAAACAAAAAACGCAGAAAACCGCTACCATCGGCGCAGTAACCTCGAGCACCGGGTTGATTCCCGGGGTGGGCACTGCCACCGCGCTGATACTCGGCACGGCGGCAGATATCGGCGCGACATTCAAATTGCAGGCAGAATTGGTGCTGGAAATTGCACACGCCCACGGCCATCCCCTGTCTGAGCAAGAAAAACAACAGGTCGTTTTGTTGGTAACCGGTTTGAGCGCGGGCGCAAGTTCGCTGGCACAAAAGGCCGGGCAGCGCGCCGGTGCAAAATTCACCGAGATTTTTGCCGAAAAATCCGCCCTGAAAGCATTGCCACTGCTGGGCATCATCGCATCTGCGGGGACAAACGCCCTGTCAACCTATATCATCGGGCAACGCGCCGATGCCTATTTTCGGTTGGGGGAAGACGGGATGCAAAGCTGGCAAGACAGTTTGCGCTCCATCAGCGGGGTAGACGAGCGCAAAATCACTCGTTGGCTTGGCGAATATGGCGACGCGACCCGCACCGCGCTGGTGTCGCACGCAGAAACAGCGGTGGATACCGGCAAAAAAGCGGGAAAGCTGTACTTTCGCGGTGTGCGAACTTTCTGGCACGTCACATTCGAGACAACAATCGGCGCTTTCGGGTTGGTGGGCAAAGGCATTCGCGCCCCATTCCGCCGCCTGCAACTTTTCGGCAAGAAAAAACGTAAAGAAGTATAACCATCATTTTAGGAGGAAAAATGTCTGACCCAACTTCAATCACCGGACAAGGGGGCGCACTGCCTCCCCAACTCGATACCACAGTCGAACACATTCAAAAAGAGTTTCAGGGGCCGCCGGGGCGCATCAGCTATCGCATCGACGGCACAACCCTGCAAGTTGTCACCCTGCAACTGCAACCGGGCGAAGTCGTTTACTCGGAATCGGGTGGGATGAGCTGGATGAGCGCCAATGTGGAAATGAAAACCCACAGCGGCGGCGGCATCGGCAAAATGCTGAAACGTGCATTTTCCGGAGAATCGCTTTTCATCACCGATTTTTTCGTCAACAGCGGCACCGGCATCGTGGCATTCGCCAACGAATTTCCGGGCAAAATCATTCCCTTCGATTTGGCTGACGGGCAAAGCCTGATAATGCAAAAAGATGCATTTATGGTCGCCGAAAAGACAGTTGATTTGGACATCCATTTCCGCAAAAAATTGGGAACAGGCTTTTTTGGCGGCGAAGGGTTCATTATGCAGCGCGCCACCGGCCCGGGATTGGTTTTCGCCGAGCTGGATGGCGAAGTGGTGGAATACAATCTGCAAGCAGGGCAAGTGTTAAAAGTGGATACCGGCTATGTGGCGATGTTCGAGCCATCGGTAAAATTTGACGTGACGATGGTCAAAGGGTTCCGAAATATCATTCTCGGCGGCGAAGGGCTATTTTTGGCGCGGCTGGAAGGCCCCGGTCGAGTGTGGCTGCAAACAATGCCGATGACCAAACTGGCGAATAAAATTTTGCAATTTATGCCGAAAGCCAAAGGCGGTGGCGGCGGTTCATCCGGCGGCGCAAATATAAACTTGGGCGATTTATTGGGGGGTTAAACTGTGGGGGCTATCGAAACATCGCTATTGTTGATGAGCTGTTTGGTACTGGTGGCGCTGGTGGTACTCATCGGCGGCGGCTTATTTCTGCTAAAATTGGGGGTCATCGGGAAATACTGGCTCAAAGGGGATACTGTCGAACAAGGCGGCAATTACACCCTCGACCAGAGTCAGGATGCGGGGGAAGATAGCGTCTGACATTCGCTTTTGCGAAAATTCGGCTCACCAAAACACACAGGGGGTAACCTTCGCGGTTACCCCCTGATTGCTTCCGCTCAAATCTATCCAATTTCTTGCGGCAAAAACCACTGCCGCATTCCAAAAAGTTTGAAACCCAACTCGTTAAACAGCGAAAATCCCATCGGTGTGGCGTAAATCATACTCATATCGCAACCGTGTTGGCGCGCGTCGAAAAGCATATTGTTCAGCATATTAGTTGCCAGCCCGCGCCGCCGAAAATTGTCGAGTGTCGCCAAATTCCAAACACTGGCAACACCTTCGGCGCACACCATTGTTCCCACGCACACCGGAAGCCCGTCATCTGCAAAACCAATGTAATGGCGCAGGCGCTCGGTTTTCAGATGGGTGGACGGGAAAAGCAGCATCACTTCTTCCGGTGTATAATCGTACACCGCCCGCAATACCGAGTAAAATGCAGTCAAATCGGGCACGGTGGTAATCTGCCGCACCGAAAAATCCGGGCGCGACATCTGCATTGCCGGCAATGTGTCAGAAGCCACAATCGGTTGGGGGGGTAACGGCTGGTAACGCCGTACCGAAAGATATTCCGTGCCATCGGGGACGCGGTGCTCTTCTAAACTGACGGCGTACAGCGTGTGCCGTGTTTTGAAAAACGCTGCGGCATCTGCCAGCGACTCGTCTGTTAGCCCGGTCAATCGCAGTGGCACAAAAAAGTTAAACGTGGGCAAATCTGCGCCCGTGTAACCCAACAGGTAATCATCACCAAATTCCACTTCGCCTTCTGCCGACAGTTCTGCCAGCGTGATATAGGCTTGCACGGCGTGGGCATCCAACCGTTGGCGTTGCTTGTCATCCATCCTGAATTTCACTCCTTTGCTAAAAAGATCATTGCCGTATCCTACGGCATCATTTGCAATCGGTCAACAAATTCCAATAATTTTTGCTGAAAGGTGTCGAGCACGTAACTTTTCACCGTAAAAATCAATCCATCGCGCGTGCGCCGAAGGGTTAATGCTTTCGGCGAAACGGGGCGCAACAATGCCATCAATTTTTCGTGGTTGTGCGAAAACTCTGCCAGCAGTGCTTCTTTCGGTTTGCCGCCGTGTTCCGCTACCGATTGCGCATTCCGCGCAGTGGCATCCACCGGCGGCAACGGCACATCAATCTGTGCCAGCATCTCCGGCAATACCGAAAGTGTGTGTTCTTGCCAACCAATCAACTGTGCCAACCCGTCGCTCACCGAAACATCCGTTTCCGGCAAAGGGCGTTTCAGGTCATCATCCGTCAGCTGTAAAATGTGCTGTCGCACCAGTGCGGCCGCATCTTCCAATGTCGAAATTAATTGCGCTGTCATATCCATCGGCCATACTCCCTGTGCGCCATATTATGCCGCACCTTCGATAGAAATGCCACTTTTGCTTTGGAAAAATGAAATTTTTATAATATGGTGCAGAATAGAACACGGATTAAACAAATCAAGCCAATTTTCACGGATTTATTTAAAATTTATTGCGTCATTTCCATAAACTGGTGTACGACATCGTAGGGGCACGCTGCAGCGTGCCCTCTACCGAACGACCACAAAGGCTTCCCCTACATTTTGAGAAGATACAATTTATCTGTGAAAATCTGCAAAATCTGTGTCATCCGGATGCTACTTTCAAAACTGTCCGGTAGCCAGTTACTGATTCTCTTCCGCTATTTGGAACAGCCGCTTCCATATTTCTTGTGCCACTGCCAATTTCGACATCAACGGCAGTTCAATCACCGTACCGTCTGCACCAAATAGGGTAATCAGGTTGGTTTCTGTACCGAAACCCGCATCGGTTCGCGAAACGTCATTCGCCGCAATCCAATCGAGCTGTTTGCGCACCAATTTTTCTTGGGCATTTTGGCGCACATCCGTGGTTTCTGCCGCAAAACCGACCACTTTTCGGGGAAAGCCGGTTTCTGCGCGGCGTTTTGCCACCAATTGCAGAATATCGGGCGTGCGCACCAGCGAAAGTTCCAGATTCCCCGCACCTTTTTTAATTTTCTGCGCAGCAATTTCCGCAGGGCGATAGTCGGCGACAGCAGCCGCCATCACCAGTGCATCGGCGGTATCGGTTGCCGCCAGCACAGCATCTGCCATTTCGGTGGCGGTATTCACCGGCATCACCGAAACACCGTGCAGAACCGGCAGTGTGGCAGTGGTTATCAACGTTACTTGCGCCCCCATATCGCGTGCGGCTTCTGCCAGTGCGTGCCCCATTTTACCACTGGAGCGATTGGTGATATATCGCACCGGGTCAATCGGTTCGCGCGTGCCACCGGCGGTGACCACCACTCGCAGCCCGTCCATTGCACCATTTTTTGCCAACACCCGGCGTGCGGCATCCACAATTTCCGCCGGTTCAGCCATTCTGCCGTATCCCATTCTGCCCGATGCCAGCCGTCCCTCTACCGGGCCAACCTGCGTCACCCCCCATTCTGCCAGTTGGGCGATATTTTTCTGGGTAACGGGGTGCGCCCACATATCGGTTTCCATTGCCGGCGCGACCAAAATAGGTTTGTCGGTTGCCAGCGCGATGGATGTCAGCAAGTTATCGGCTTGCCCGTGTGCCATTTTTGCCAGCGTGTTCGCTGTTGCGGGCGCGATAATGAGCAAATCGATATTGTGCGACAAATCAATATGCGGAATGTTTTGCCCGGGGGGAATATCGAAAATATCGCTGTAAACCCGGCGATGTGTGAGTGCCTGAAACGTGAGCGGCGTAATGAATTTTATTGCACTTTCTGTCAAAACAATGTCTACCAGCGCGCCGGATTGAACCAATTTACTGGCGATAATTGCGCTTTTATACGCGGCAATTCCGCCGGTGACAGCCAGTACAATCCGTTTTCCGTGCAAGTTTGTCATTTGAAAACCTCTCTCACCCTCCGGCTAATTTTTGCCACAATGGCACACCCAGCAGCAGCAAGCCGACAAAAACAGCAGCCACCGCCAGCGCCAGCACCGCGCCCGCAGCTGCATCTTTTGCCACTTTTGCCAGCGGATGAAACTCCGGCGAAACCAAATCAACCAGCGCTTCGATTGCGGTGTTCATTATCTCTGCGGCAAAAACCACACCGATAGTCAACACCAAAATAGCCCAATCGCGTGCCGGCAGCCGCAGCCAGCCGCCCAAAAGAAGCACCGCGATGGTGATGGCTGTATGGATTTTTGCGTTTCGTTGGGAATGCAGCGTGTGCCAAATTCCGGCAAATGCAAACCGAAAGCTCAACCAAAGTGTATCTGCGCGCATCGGCTATCAATCCCCTTCGGTGGGTTTGACGTGCGCCAGCCCGCACGCGGTCAAAATTTCTGCTTGCTTCTGCCACATTTCGGCTTTTTCTGTTGGCGTGTGATGGTCATACCCCAGCAGATGGAGGACGCCGTGAATGGTCAACAGCATCATTTCATCGGCGGGAGAATGCCCCATTGCCGCCGCTTGCCGCCGAGCAATCGGCGCAGCAATGGCAATATCACCCAAATACGGCACATCCGCCGGCATAAAAAAGTCGTCATCTGCCGCTGCACCGAATGATAACACGTCGGTGGGGGCATCAACACCGCGAAACTCGCGGTTCAACGCCCGAACTGCTTCTGCGGTTGTAACGTTGATGCTCAACGCCCCCGTCTCGCTTCCACAGTGGGTCAATGTCTTTTGCGCGGCATCGCGCAATTGTTCGGGCATAATATCAGATTGAAATTGTGGGTCTATTTGCAGTGAAATTTCAAACATCATTCCCTCTAAACGGAATGGGGCGAAGGTAAATCACCGGCATCATCCTGCGTTTCGATAGAGGGTCCCGCCCCTTGAACCGAAAGCGGCAGCGGCGGCAAAGGTTCGCCGTTGTTTTCCGGTTTGGTCTCGTCAATTTGTTGGGGATATTTTATGCGCGGGTGCGAAACACCTTGCAACATATCAATAAACGCCAGCCGGATTTGCTCCAATTCGTGCATTGTAATATTGCAATCATCAAACTGTCCGGCATCAAGGCGGTTTTGGATGGTGCGGCGCACAATTTTGTCGATTTCTGCCGATGACTGCGGCTGGACAGAGCGCACGGTTGCTTCGCTGGCATCGGCAAGCATCAAAATGGCTGTTTCTTTGGTTTGCGGTTTGGGGCCGGGATAGGTAAAAGCCGATTTATCGACTTTTGACGCATCGCCACCGGCTTCTTCAATCGCTTTGTGGTAGAAATATCCCACCACGTCCGTACCGTGGTGTTCGGCGATGAACGCTTGGATGACGGTGGGCAAACGATATTTTTTCGCTAATTTTAGCCCGTCTGTCACGTGGCTGATGATAATTTTTGCGCTGGCTTCCGGGTCTAACGGCTCGTGTAAATTTGCGCCGCCGGGCGGTGTGTTTTCGGTGAAAAAGTAGGGGCGCATTATTTTGCCCACGTCGTGGTAGTATGCTCCCACGCGACACAAAAACGCATTCGCCCCGATGCGCTCGGCGGCTTGTTCTGCCAGATTACTGACCAACAGGCTGTGATGATATGTGCCGGGTGCACGGCGCAACAGTTCGGTGAGCAGGGGGTGTGTGGGCCGAGAAAGTTCCAGTAATTGAAGGTAGGTAACCATATCGGTTAGCCCGCCCACCGCAAAGAAAATCAACAGCGCGACGCCTGCCGATAACACGCCTGCCAAAATGCCGCCGCCCAGACGTGGCAGCAAGTCGGTCAATTCAAAGTTGGCGGCAAGCAGCCAGAAAAGCAGCACCACCGCCACATTGCTCAGCGTAGCATAAAATCCTGCCCACAGCAGTACCGTTACCTGTGCCATTTGTTCGACGGTCAGGGCAACTACAAAACCGGCAACGAAAACATACATAAACATTTCCAGCGACCCGCCGCTGACATACGAGGTTATCAACCCCATAAAAATTGTGACAATGATTGCCAGATGGGCATCAAAAAGAGACGCCGTCACCAGTGTTAACGCGGTAAGCGGAATAGCATAACGCAATAGCAGGTTGTCGGTTTCGACAATTCGCGCCAATGCCAAAAACAACAGCAATAAAATTGTTATCAATGCCAGTTGCTGATTGTTTTTTAGCAGCGGCGTGTGGAATTTCACTAGATAAAAGCCGAGAAATGCAGTCAGCATGAGCACCATTAAAAATGTTGCCAAGCCATCAAGCCACACGTTGGCGTTTTCTTGCAAGCCCAACGCCTGCAACGCCTCGATGGCTTCAGGCGTGATACGCTCACCTTGGCGCACAATCACTTCATTTTTTGCCAGTGTGCGCATCACGGGCGCGACAGCATCGCGGGCATCTTTGCGCGCGGCAGCGGTTCGTTCTTCGTCGATGAAGGTATTGGGTTGAACCAAATCTTCGGTGATGGCGGTGATGATAGTCGCTTCCGTCTCCGGCACATCAGAGGAAATCAGCAAGTCCAACCGGCGGCGAACGCTGATGAGCTGGCTTTCGCGAATTTCGGTGCGCATCGCATCATCCAGCACCCGCCGAACTTCTTGCTTTGCATCCAGCCACATCGCGTCGTTCAAATTGAGGATGTTGGCGGCATCCTCTCGCGACAGTGAAATTGCTTGGATAGCAGTAATCCAATCAAGTTTTTGAGCGGCATCCAAATATGGGTCGGCACGGACGGCATCCAAAAACGCCAACACATCATCGGCGAGCGCCAATTGCGTGCGTGCAACCTCCGGGTCCGGGCTACGGTAAACTTCTGTGACCAGATTTTCGGCGCGAGCGCGGGCAGTTTCGGTATCTATTTTGCTCTCGTATGAAATTTGTTCCGGTGAGATAATATCCTGTGGCGCAATGTCTCCCACACTGAGTTGGGCAAGGTCGCTGGAAAAGAGTTGCGAAACCTGTACTTCCAGTATCGCAGTAGCCAGCACAACAAATACCAGTGCGACCAACAACAGCTTTATGGTCTCACGGTTGTTGAACCGGGATTTCCCGTTCTCGGCAGAACGGGTTACTTGCAATGACATAAATGCCCCTTCAACTGAGTAGTTGCCGCACAATTTGGCTGATGCGTTTGCCGTCGGCGACACCCTGCAATTCAGCCGAAAGCTGTTTCATCACCTGCCCCATTCCTTTCATATCGCTAACGCCCAGTGCGGCAATTGCGGCTTTGGCGCGTTCGGTAATCTCTTCGTCGGACAATTGGCGGGGAAGATACCCTTCGATAATATTCAGTTCGGCTTGTTCTTGCGCCACCAAATCGTCCCGCCCGGCATCTTTATATTGCCGGATCGAGTCGCGGCGTTGTTTGGCTTGCTTGGCGATGACCGCCAACACTGCCGCATCATCAAGGGGATGACCGGCATCAATCTCGGCGTTTTTTATTGCTCCACGAAGCCAGCGCACTGTCTCTTTGCGAACAGTATCGCCACTTCTCATCGCTTCTTTTAAATCTGCGGTCAATTGTGTTTTTATGTCCATTTTTCTCCAACCTAAATATCGCTAATTGTGCCGTTCCCGCCACCATCCGATTGCGATGGCTCGTTGTGTAACAGAGTTTCTAAAATTGAAACAAGCTCTGTCCAATCGAACGGCTTTTGCAAAAAACCTCTTGCGCCTGCGGCGGTAACTTTTTTCCGATGGTCGATTCCGGATGTAATCACTACCGGTATTTCACTGATTGCCGGTGTGTCTTTCAACGTTTTCAACACGTCCAACCCGAATGCCACCCCCAAATGATAGTCGAGCAAAATCAAATCGGGTTTTTCGGCAGTAGCCCGGTCAACAATTTCTCGGCTATCGGTCAATATCGCCGAGTCATAACCATGTAATTTCAACACTTTTGAAATCAGTTGGCAAGTCAGGGGTTCATCATCAACAATTAAAATCTTTCCCTTAGTCACAGTTTGTCCTTTGTTGCTGCGCCAATAATATAGTCAAATTATACCACAGGGCAGAACCTGCTGCCAACCGTTTGAATTTTTTCTTGACAAAACGAGAAACTTTGTCGCCCAAACCCACCCGGCAAACAGCGCGAACAGCGCCAGCGCGGAAATTCCCGCGCCCCACCAAAATGTGGGGGGAGAAAAAACCATCTCCACCGTGTGCGCCCCCGCCGAAACCGGCACGCCGCGCAGTACGCCGTCCACCCGCGTGATGGGTACCGGCACGCCGTCAACGGTGGCGCGCCATCCGGGATAGTCGATTTCCGACAGCACCAGCAGTCCATCGGCAGTGGCGTTTACCCGCACCGAAAGCCGATTGGGGTCAAAATCGTTGGCGATGACCTTCGCGCTTTCGGCAGCAGAATCGGCGGGTTGGGCAAGCCGCCAATCTGCCGCCGAGCCTTTTTCCACCAGCGCCACGGCACGCGGGTCGAAGGCGGGGTCGGTCAGGCGAGAAAGCATCGTTTCCGGTGCAATATTTTCCACCCGATGCACCAGCCACGCCCGCGGCGCAGGATTGTCGAGCCGGTGAACGTAGGTTGTGCCATCCGCCGCCGGTTCGGAAAAAATGACGGTGGACGGGGCGTACAATTCCGCCCGCCAGGTGATGACATAGCGCACGTTCAGCAGTTCCCACGCCCGCTCAATGCGCATCGGCGGCGAAATGAAGGCTTCATAGCGCGCCAGCCGCAACGGACTCGCGCCCCAAATGTCCTGCAATTCAAAGGGCACACCGTAATTGTCGTACAACCGAAATTCATTGTAGACCCGAAAAACCGATTGCTCCCCCGCATCAGCTTTGATGGCGGCAACGGCGGCGGGCATCTGGGTGTGCCATTCGGGCGGGTGCGGGTCGAGATTGGTTTTCCAGTTGACGGAAAACAGGTCGAACACCAGCAGCGCAACAATTCCGAGCGTCCATATTTTTGGAGAGCGGTTATTTGTTACGCGCAAAATCACCCAAAGTGCTGCCAGTATCATTGTTAAAAAGACGGCACGATTCAGAAGTTGATAAAATTGGCTCTCCGGTGACCAGCCGCTGCTGTTCAGCCCGTAGAAAAAGGCAATCACCAGCCCCAGCCCACCGAGTGCCAGCCAGCCCGCCAGCCGCGCAAAGCCGTCCGGCACGCCGAACCGCAACCGTTTTGCCCCGTAACCCGCCAGCACCGCCAGCGAAAACGCCGCCACAAACGCCCAGCGTTCCTGTCCGCGAAAAATCGAAAATCCCGGTACGGAAAGATAGAGCGGTGAGTAAAGAAAGGTATTCCCCCCAAACGAAATGAGGAATGCCAGCGCGCCCCAACCCGCCCAAAATGTGGTGAACCGATTGCGCACCCAAAAAATCGCCAGCAGAGCCAGCAACAGCCCCGCCCCGCCGACATACAGCGGCGAATATTGGCTCACCACGCCGGGCAACAGCACTTGAATCGCATCGGTGAGCGGAAATCCGCCCGCCATTTTGTCGTACACTCCCGCCGCCCGCACCGACAGCCGGGTGTATTCCACCGCCGGCAGCAGTTGAATCGCCGCGAGGGCGAATCCGAGAATGACGGGGAGAGCGAGCCATGCCAATTTGGGGATTTGAGATTGGAGATTGGAGATTGGAGATTGGGAAAATTTTTGCCCTTTGAATTTTACATTTTGCACTAAAATTCCATACGCCACCAACGTGTAGCCCACCAACATCCAACTTTGGGGATGGCCCGCCAGCAGGGCGAGTCCCCACGCGCCGCCCGCAGCGAGCAGGTCGCGGATGGCGGGCTTGGGGCGCAACGTTGTTTCAGATGGGGTGCGGTACAAAAAAGCGCGGTCAAGAAAAAAGAGGATGAGCGGCAACCAGACATCCACTTCCAGCACTGCCAGCTGCTGCGACGGGTATCCGGTCAGATAGCCGCCGAAGGTGAACACGACTGCCGAAACCAACCCTGCCCCGCGCGATTGGGTGATTCGGCGGACAAAAAGGTACATAAAAACTGCCGCCAACCAAAAATGGAAGATGGCTTCCAGTTCCAGCGCAAACAGGCTGAAGCCCCCCGCCGCGCCGGAAATCACCAGCGTCAGCAGGCTGAACGGGTACAGCACTGCGCTCTGCGCATCCGCCCAGAAGGGCGCGCCTGCGAAAGTGTACGGGTTCCACAGCGGCAGATGCCCCGCACCGAGTTGGCGCGCTTCAAAGGTGGCAAACGCCCAAAACTGCGCCGGAAAATCGCCGGGCAGGTACGATTGCCGGTCTGCCGCGTTTGGGGTGATGAGCCGCCAATGGAACAACAGCACCAGCGCCAGCAATCCGCCGATAATGAGCAGGTCGAGTTTTAAGTTTCGGGTTTCAGGTTTCGGGTTCAAGGTTCAAAGTTTCAAGTCTAAAGTTTCAAGTCTAAAGTTTCAAGTCTAAAGTTTCACGTTTCACGTTTCACTCGTCACGCGTTACTCGAATCGCTCCCAATTCTACCGCGTCGCGCCCGTCCGGCGCGGTGAGCCGCACGCCATCGGTGGGATTGTACATTCCTGCCACGAGCCGATATTCGCCCGGCGGAAGGTTCTGCGGCAATGCCAGCCCGTGCCGGTCGGTGATGCTTTCGCCCGCCGCCCAGCTTTTTGTGGGGCGATAGCCGCTCTGCGGGGCAGAATCGTTCTGCGCCACCGGCACACCGTCCGCGCCGAGCAACTGCACGAAGACAGAATAATTTTCCGCGGGCACAGCCATTGCCTCCCAACGCAATTCCACGGGCAGAATCGCCCCCACCGAAATTTCGCGCGGGAACGCCACCGAGTCCAAGTTTACCACATCCCCCAGCGGAACGCCCAACGCCCCCTCCGGCAAATTGCCCGCCACGCCAAATCGCACCAGCCGCGTGTCATCGGCAAACCAGTCATCGGTGGCTTTGAAGGCGTGTTCCGCCAGCCATTGTTCGGCGCGGTTGTCGGGCTGTGCGGGCTGCCAGCCGACCGTCACCAGCCAGACATCGCTCTGCCCCGCCGAAAGTGTGCTTTCCAACAGCGGAAAGGCGGTGTCGGGCAAGGGTTCAACGCTTTGCGCAAAGCCAATCAGCGGCACGCGGGCTTTAAAATAGTTCATCGGCACGTGATAGCTGTACTGCGCCACGGTGACAATGGGCGCGGGCGATGTTTCCGCCGCCGTGTTCAGCGCGGTCAGATAGCCGCCCTCGGGCGCGCCGAACTGCCGCGTGTCGGTGCGCGCATATCGCGCCAGCAGGAAAAAGGTTGCCGCCAGCGTCAGCGTTGTCGCACCGATCAGCATCATTGCGAGGCGCGTTTTGCGCGCCGAAGCAATCTCCGTTTGCGCACGCGGGGATTGCTTCGCTTCGCCCGCAATGACAACCGCCGGCATACTTTTTTCGCCCCAAACCAATCGCCACAGCAGCCAGCCCGCCAGCAAAACCAGCGCGGCACTCACCCCGAAGGCGATTCCATCAAAATGATCCGGCTGCCACCAAATCAAATCCGAATTTTGCACCGACCAGTTTTGCAATTGTCCCGCAATCTGGCTGGTGGAAAAATCGTACAGCGCGGCAGTTTTTTCCAGAAAAAATTCGCCGCCAAATTGCGATTGCAATTTCCCCAAAAATACCCAGGGGTTGATGGCGATACCCAGAAGTTGAATTGCGAATGAGAATGCAATCAGCAGAATAATGAATAATGAATAGTGAATAATGAATAATTTTTTGAAAATGGGTGCGAGCATCAGTGCCAAAAACGGTACGATGGGAACCATAAAGCGCGACCCCCACGACAGTCCTTCGCCGCTGGCCCACGCGGAAAAGAGCAGCACGGTCACGCCCACAATGCCGGCGATGAGCCAGCTTTCGGTGGGGCGGGTTTTGCGGAGTTGCCACCAGCCCGGCACGGCCAGCACCAGCACGGGCGAATAGATGAACAATCCCCGCAACGGGCTGAAAAGCAATTTATATAATCCCAGCAGAATATTGGGCGTGAAAATGCTCAAATCATAGCCGGTTTGCAGCGGATTGCCGGAGCGCGCCCAGTTGTACCAGCCGAAAATCATCCCCGCCAGCACTGCCCCACCGATAAAAACCGCCACCGGGGCAATGAATTTCTTGCGCATTTTAAATAGTCCACAGATAACACGGATGGACGCAGATTCTTTTTTTTCTGTTTTCATCTGTGAGAATCTGTGTCCATCTGTGGACTGATTACTTTGTTTTGCCAGCAACGCCAGCAGATACAGCCCGAACACCGCCAGCAACAGCAGATTGTTCGCCCGTGCCAGCACGGTCAATCCGCCGGAAAATCCCGCCAGCGCCAACAACCAATTTCGGCGGATGCGGGAAAATCGGAGCAGCAGAAAAAAGGTCAGCGTGAGCAGAAATCCCGCCAGTGTGCCGCTGAACAGATATTTGGCATACACCCAAGCGATGGTCGCCAGCCCGAAGACCAGCGCGGTCACCGTGGCGGTGCGCGCCGAAAAGCCGAGTTCGCGGGCGATAGCCGCCACCAGCGCGCCGGTCAGCGCGGTGAGCAGGGCGTTCAGCAGCGAGACAGTTTGCAGCATGCCCAATCCCGGCAGCACCAGTGCCAGCCAGTAGAGCGGCGCTTGCGCCAGACTGAGCGCCAGCCCTTTTTTGGAATAGACGTGTCCATCCGCGCCAAAAAACCCCTGCGCCTCCGATTGGGTGGTCGTCCACTGCGTCCAGGCGATTTGGTCGGTGTTCAGCGTGCCAAATTTGACCAGATTTTCGGTGACGGCAAAGGTCGAAACTTCATCCACCGAGTGAAAACCACCACGGAATGTGAGCAGATACACGGCGAATAAAAAAAGCGCAATAGCGATTAAGTTTCGGGTTTCGAGTTTTTGGTTCAAGGTTACAACCAATGCAAAATTCAAAAGGCAAAAAGCAAAAAGTGGCAGGGAAAAAAGAAACGTTCATTTTTCATTTTTCACCAATTTCCACCACTACCACAGTTTGCGGGGCGGCATTTCCCGCCGAAAGCTGCACGGTCAGCAAATCGCCGGAAAAGTCGCTTCCGGCAGGCAGATGGACCACCCCCCGCCGAATCTGTCCCGCTTGCCAGCCGGTTGGATCGCCCGCAATGCCTGCCAGTGCCAGCGGGATGGTCTCCGTGCGGGAGCCGTCCGTCAGTGTGAATACCAGCGGCGTGTCCGGCGGCGCAGATTCTTCCGCGCGGAAATAAAGCCACAGCCACACTTCGCCGCTCGCCGAAACCGTCTGCGGGGCGATATGCCCCACCAGCGTCACCGCACCGAGCGGCAAATTGCCATTCTGCGGCACATCCAGCGCGGCAGCAGACGGCGCAATCGTTGCCGCAGAAATTTCCACCGCCGAAATTAACACTGCATCACCCAACGGCTGCCCATTTGCCCCATCATACACCACCTGACGCACATCGTACAATCCCGGCGGCGTATCAGCAGGAATCCACAGCCCGCGCCGGTCGGTTTGTGGCTCGCTCGGCATCCATGTCGAGGGCGGCACAGCAAAGGGCGGAAAATCGCTTTGGGCGAAAATATCGCCGGTAGCATTCATCAACCGCAGTGAGATTTTTACATCCGCCGAAACGGGCGAATCCGCATGCCACACCGATTCCAGCGGCAGAATATCGCCCGCCGCAACCGGCACATCGGGCAGGGAAACTGTGTCCAGCACCGCGCCTCCAAAATTGATGCCAATTGTTTCCAGCCGTGCCAGCACGGCATTTCCGGTGCGGTACAGCAACAAATTTTTTCGCCCCACCCATTTTTGCCACGCGGGAAACGCATTTTGCGCCAGCCAGTTTTCCAGCGTCGGGTCAAGCGGTTCGCCATACGGCGTAAACCACAGACGGTCATTTTCGGCGGCAATTTGCGCGATAATCTTTTCTGCTTCCGGCGCGGAAGGCGCAGGCGTGTTGAAATCGTGCCGCACGGTCAATCCACCGTGATAATAATGGTCAAACAAAAATTCGCCACCCGTGCCGGTCATCACCACTCCATCATCAGGCAGTTGGAAAGTTTCGATGGTTTGCGCCACGCCGCGCCAGTCCGGTTTGGCGTACAGCGGGTCGGTATAATGGTGGATGATCACCCACGCGGAAATCACCGTCAATCCGACCAGCAGAATCGTGGCAGAAACCCGGGCGAAGGGGCGCGATTGCCACTGCCACAGCCCTACAAGGCCAATCGCCACCGCCAGCAGATAGCCGGTCTGTACCATTATCAGGTATCGTTCCAAATAGACGGGCGCGAGCCACTGACTGACCAGCCATGCGGCAAAATTGGGGGCCAGGGTGTACGCCGCCAAAAATGCAACCATCGTCCCGCCGCCACCGATAGCCCATCGCCGCCGGACGGCCATCAGCAATCCCAGCCCGTAGGCGACAGCAAAAGCCGGCATCAGCCAGATAGCCGCCGGGCGAGGAACCATCTCGCCCACGCTGTAGGCGATAGCCCCGCGCAGGTACGATTCCAGCAGGCCGACCTGCGGCAGCCAGTGACCTCCCTGCCAGGCCCGCGAACCGACCAGCATCCACACGGCCAGCGGCGTCAGCAGGGCAATCAGGGCCGCGCCCCAGCGCAGGTAATGCCGAAAATTGTCTCGCCACGTGAATAGAAGGAACAATCCCTGCACGCCGATGACCAGCAGGCCGTGGTAGTGGGTCAGTATCGCTACCTCAGTGCCGAGCAGGTAGATCAGCCACCAACGCCACCCACCAACACGCAGAACGTTGACGAACCCCCACATGCTCATCAGCGAGGCGGCGGTGAGCAGACTGTAGTTTCTGGCATCCTGGGCGTGCCAAATTTGGTACGGCGATACGGCCAACAAAAAAGCGGCCACCATCCCAACGGCTTCACTGCCCAACGACCGGCCCAATCGAAAGATAAGCGGCACAGCCAGCACGCTGAACACCAGCGACAAAAATCGCAGGGCAAAGTCGCTGTCGCCCGCCCACTGCACCCAGTAAACGGTCAGCACGTGGTACAGTGGCGGCACAGCCCGCACCGACCGCAGGGTCGCCAGCAGATCGGGGAAGGAAAGCTGGGCGTAGCGCAGAGTCAGGCCTTCGTCAATCCACAGGCTTTGAAAATCGAGCCGGTAGACACGCAGGGCAAACGCGGCCAGCGTCAAGGCCAGGATGATTGGTAACTGGTAATTTGTGGTTCGTGGTTCGTCATTAGTCATTGGCGATGCGTGAAACGTGATGCGTGGTATTTTTGCCTTTTGAATTTTGAATGCCTCTATTCCACCGCTGGGGGCAGGCTGTCAGGGTCGATTTTGCGTTTGATGGCACGTTCCAGCTTTTGCAGGCCAGACGCGGTGGCTTCCTCTTCCAGGTCATTGACCACCTTATCCGCGTCCACCGCGCCGACGCCGTATTTTTCTTCCAATGCCTGACGGTGGTAAACCAGCCACGCATACAAGTCGGCTTCGGTGCGCCCCGGAAAACGTTCCAGAATATTGCGCTTGCGAATTTCCTCCACCAAAGGCAGATAGACATTGTCATACCAACTCATCACTGCTTCTTCCCACGAAATTTCGCACTGACATTCAATTTCGCGGTAGTATTTGTGCACTGCGATGTGTTCCAATAAATATTTATACCGACCGGGTTTTGTCAACCGAATGTTGTGTCCGGGGCGGAGGGTGTCCAAATTGGTTATTTGTGCAAAGTTGGCTGCACCGGCTTTGATGAGCAACTCATCCAAAGTGTCGTCTGTCGAAACCTCTACCGGCGAAAGATATTCGGTGACATACGCCTCGATGGTTTTGGTGTCAATGGCACGCGCCACCGATACACGATGGTTGCCGTCGCGCACAAAATAGGCATCGCCAACCTTCAAAAGTTCCACAGGGGGAAAACCGGTCATCGAGGTGCTCAAATCATACACTTTCCGCCAGCGGTCTTCTTGGTCATCCCGACGGGGCAAAAACTCGCGGGTGAAATCATCGTATCGCCCCACACTGCCCACAATTTTATCCAGCGGGACATCTTGCACTCCCAAATCTCGGACGTGGCTTAATTTTAACAGCGAACGAACTTCCTCAAATGGCAGCAACGATTTGGGTTTTCGCTGTAAAGACGACAGCATATTCTTTATGAATGCCTGCCAGCGCGCCCCGGAAAATTTTTGACTTGATTCTGTTGATAGCATATCCGACATATAACCTCCACTTGCGCCGAAAAATTAATCCGGCGGCAAGATTCTACCAGTATGGCTGCATTTCGTCAAAGCAATTTGCTCTGCGCCGAAGGGGCAGGTAAAATCAGTGACAATGAACTTAAATCGTACACCCCAACCCTCCAATCGAAAAATGGCACTGTTGGCATTTTTTTTGGCCGTGACACTGCTATGTGCGTGTGGCGGCATCGCTGCCGGACTGACGCTGTGGGCGCAACCTCGACCCTCTCCACCGCCGACACCCGCAGCCGCTATTGACACCGCCACCGCGCCGAACCCCACATCCTTCGTCACACCACAATCCACCGCCCCACAAACACCGCCGCCTGCCACCGGCACATCACCCGCACCTCCCGTCGCGCCGACAGATACCCCACCGCCGGACACGGTTGCGCTGTTGGCCGCCGATATTCCCATCCGCGATTTGCGGTTGCTGGCAGAGCGGCTGAAATATGGCGGCGCGGAACTTCCAGAAATTGCAAACGCCACCCCGCCGGTTTTCGCCGTGGGAGACAGCCGCACATTCTGGATTGCCGATGACAGCACCGGCACCCCGAAACAATTTCAGGCCGCGGCATCGCTGCAATACATCACTCCACACACCTACTGGTGGGTTCAAGACGGCTACACAGTGGATGCCGCCGCCCTGCAAAAATCAGCAGAGCGGTTTGAAACGCAAACTTACCCCACCAACCGCGAGTTTTTCGGCAGCGAATGGACGCCCGGCGTGGACAATGACCCGCATTTGAGTATTTTTTTGGGCAACGTGCCCGGCGTCGGCGGCTATTATGCTTCGCTAAACGAATTTGTGCCGGCGGTGAACCCATACAGCAACGCAATGGAAATCTTTTTCATCAATTTAGCGGCACTGCAACCGGGCAACAATCGTTTTGATGCCGTACTTGCTCACGAATTTCAGCATATGATACACTGGAAACAAGACCGCAATGAAGAAACGTGGGTCAACGAAGGGTTGAGCGAACTGGCAACCAGTTTGAACGGGCTGGATGCAGGCAACGCCCGCAATTTATATCTGCAAAATCCTGATTTGCAGTTGAATAGCTGGGGTGACACCCCGACAGATTCTGTGCCGCATTACGGCGCAAGTTATCTGTTTATGCAGTATTTTCTGGACTGTTTCGGGGAAGATGTGCTGAAAGCGGTGGTTGCCAACCCCCAAAACGGCATCGCCGGGCTTGATGGCACGCTGAAAAATCTCGGCATCCCAATGTCATTTAATGCAATTTTCGATGACTTTCTGGTCGCCAACTACCTTAACGATACTTCGCTGGATGATGGGCGCTGGGGATACCGTGCGCTCTCGTTGCCGAAACCCCATTTGGACAGGGTGTACAGCCGTTTTCCGGCAGAAAATGAAAGCACGGTAGCGCAATACGGTGCAGATTATCTGAAAATTGAGGCTGATACCGCCGTCACCGTCACATTTGGCGGCGATACCACCGCCTCGGTCGTGAACAATTCGGCACACAGCGGGATGTTCCAATGGTACAGCAATCGCGGCGATGACAGCGATATGACACTCACCCGCGCGGTTGATTTGCGCTCGGTGCAAGAGGCAACGCTGAGATATTGGGTTTGGTTCGATATTGAAGAAGATTGGGATTATGCATATGTGGAAGTTTCCGATGATGGCGGCAAAAGTTGGCAAATTTTGCAACCGCCGCTCAGCCGCGGTACCAACCCCAGTGGCAACGCATACGGTCCCGGGTACACCGGTTCATCGGAGGGGTGGCAGCAGGAAACCGTAGATTTATCGGCATTTGCCGGACAAAAAATTTTGCTGCGGTTCGAATATATCACCGATGATGCCATCACCCGACCCGGTTTGATGCTGGACGATATTTCCATCCCCGAAATTGGCTTTGCAGATGACGCAGAAACTGGCGACACCGGCTGGGATGCACGCGGTTTTGTCCGCATTGATAACATCGTGCCGCAAAAATATACGGTGCAGTTGATTCCGGTTGATTTTCCTGAAAAAACAAGCCATCTGCCGTTGGATGACAACAATAACGGCAAATGGCTTTTAGATGCGGGGAAATATGTGCTGGTTGTCAGCGCACAAGCGCCCGTTACCAGCGAACCGGCAACGTATCACTATCGCATCAACCGCTGATGCGCGATTCTAAATTTGCCAGCGCAATCACCACCGCGTGCGAAGCTTCTTCCACCGCGGGATACTGTTCTCGTGCCGCGTCTGGGTTGCCGGCGTTGTATAATGAAACCAACTCGCCGGTCAATTCGTGAAAACGGCGGTGTGCCGCATCAATTTCCTGAAATTCCGGCCAATCTCGGTATGCCAGTGTTGCCTCGCTGTGATACCATTGCCCCAACAGACATTCGTCGGCGGTTTTCAAATTCTGTCCATTTAAATGTTTCTCTCCGGCAAACATTGCCTGTATATCATCCAGCCAGCGCAGATGGGTGTAGCGGAAAACCTCCAAGTCGTTTAGCATCCCTTCATCATTGCCCGCGGCAATTTTGAATTTCGCCATTGCCACCATCAGCGAGTTTGCCAGCTGTTGCAATTGCTGCGACGCGCCCGCAACCTGTTCTACCTGCGCGCTCATCTCTTCGGTTGCGGCGCTGACCGACTGCGCTACCGCACTGGTGTTTTGGCTGATACCGGCAATTTCTGCTATCGATTCCGAAACTTCGGTAACGCCTGCCGTCATTTCCTCTGTTGATGCGGTGTTTTCTTCTACCACCGCCGAGACGCTCGACATTAATGACACCAGTTCATCGCTGGCGGTGTTCATCGCCTGTGATGCAGAAGCGATGGACGATACCTGCTTTTGCAAATCTTCGACCACTTGCAAGATGTTCATCAGCGCTGCACCGGATTGTTCGGCCAATTGCACCCCGTTGTCAACTTCTGACGCGCTGGCATCCATCGCCGCGATTGCCTCGGTGATGGTTGATTGAATATCGCTGATGAGATTGGCGATTTCGCCGGTTGCCGCCGCCGATTTTTCTGCCAATTTTCGCACCTCGTCGGCAACCACGGCGAAACCCTTGCCGTGTTCACCGGCACGGGCGGCTTCGATGGCGGCATTGAGCGCCAACAAATTCGTTTGGGCGGCAATGTTATCAATTGTCTCCACGATTGTCTCAATGCGCTGCGACACCTGCCCCATTTTTTGCACTCGTTACACTGATAGCGCGACTTTTTCTTTTATAACCGCCATCCCGCCGATGGTTTTTTCGACCACCTGAGCCCCGGTCTGTGCCACTTGTGCCGCTTGCGC